>ERZ1034913.8-NODE-8-length-276782-cov-333.395747_pt1 | contig 276782 bp, 263 predicted proteins | sample MGYA00520697_ERZ1034913 | MGnify/ENA primary metagenome ERZ1034913 (study PRJEB33766, sample SAMN09781786) | gut metagenome | biome: gut microbiome | host: Homo sapiens | place: Madagascar | study: EMG produced TPA metagenomics assembly of the PRJNA485056 data...
ATTTTTTTTATTTTATTTATTCGTTGATTTTTCATTGCCCATTTTGTTTGGGAATATTTTATATGATGATTAACTAAAGTCTTCAATTCATTCCATAGCTGATATTTTTTATCATCAGAAGAATTAATAACTTCTTGTTCTGATAAGTATTTAATGATTTTATTGAATAAATTGTCTGGCATTTTAGGAATAATATCAATTATTTTTAGTAGCTTATCAATATTATATCTTGATTGTTCAATCAAAAAATTAGCATAATAAAAGCAAATATCAGTATATTCTTTATTAGTTATTTTATATTTCCAGTCTTTGTCTATTAAATTTCTATATTTAGGTTTAGCAGTGCCAGTTGCATACTGATGTTCATCAGGAAGAATGCTTATTAGTACATCCCACGCTGTTTTAGGATATTCATTATTTAAGCATTTTATAGCATTTTTTTGATCTTCAATGGTTGCTAATGTTTGTACATGCCAAGGTATAAATATTTCTTTTATAGAGTTAATAGGTCTATTTCCATGATTGCCACCTGGATCTATACTTGATAAATATCCTAAAAATATAGTTATTTCACTCAAATATTTTTTATCCCATGCTATAGTCTCAAGAGCTCTTAATATTCCCAAAATATAGTTTCTTCCAGTTAATCCATCCCCTTCTTGAGCATATAATTCCTTAAATACAATTTCATTTTCATTGTTCAAAATTGAAATAAACTCTTTGGGTGAGGCTTCGGCTAATAATGGTAAATAATCTGATAGAGTTGCCCATAATTGCCAAGAAGAATTTTCAAATATTGTTCTCAGTATGCTTATTATAGTATTAATAATTTTGTCTTTAGAACAATTTTTTATTTTATTTTCATATGAACCAATAATCGCCAATGCCTCTGCAAGTCCAGAATGCAAAGCGTGAGAATATTTACACTTTTTATCAAATATCGCAGCACAAAATCGCTGTTCTTTATCTAATTCATATTGTGGATCGACTTCGTTTAGGACAATAATAGCAAGTTTTTTTAGTGCATTAATATCCTCGTCATAAATACAAGTCTTTAATTCTTCAAATACATCTTGTTTATCTTTAATACCCCAGACTCCATTGTTTAAAAATATTGGAGCATTATCTTCTTGTATTATATTTCTTAAACTTGATATCCATTCATTATATTCCATACGAATGAAAGTTTTAACAATCTCAACGTCATTTTCATTATTTTCATTAAAACTACCTAACAAAAATAACAATGATATATCGCGAATATGCTTATTCTTTGTGATTATTGAAGTTGGCTCAGTATTGTTTGATTTAATTGCATACATATTATTGTTTTTACTATTAAAGTATGATTTTATTTCATCTGGAATATTTGATAATTCAATACTACCAGCTTTACTATTAACATTTGAGACAAAATCTTTTATTAAGCACCAAACAACATGAGAATTATTTGAAGAATGTATTTCTAATATTGTATGTAAAAGAGAAGAACAAATTCCCCTAATATGTAAATCATAAATAAACACTCGAAAACATTTAAAAAATTCCCAGACTTTTTCTTGAGAAACTATGTTATCACCGTTAGCTTCTCTAAGCATATCTTCAATAATTTCAAATTTTTTTATTTTATTTTTTGATGAAAAGTTTGTTCTGTTAATTCTGTTATAAAAGTCCTGAAAATTATTTGCTGCTTGTGCTTGATCTAATATAAAATAAATCGCATCGCAGTCATTTGTACTTAAAGCAGAAGTAATTAATGCAAGAAGGTCTCGATTTACGTTAAATAGTTCAGAATTCTTAAAATCATCCCAGGCTGCTTTTATAACTTCTTTAAAATCATCGTCACTTTTTTTAATTGATATATGACGTTTAATTTGTGTCATCATTTTATATGGTGCATTATTCAACATACTTTTAGCATGAACAACCAGGTCATCAAGCTCATAGCCCTTTCTTTTTGCTTGTAAGTCGATTTTTTCAATAATGGCATCATTGCTGATTGGATTAAAAATCCCTTTTGATAACATTAATAATATGAAGGAACTTTGGACTTCATTTTCAAATAGTACCCCTGCTCCTCCTGTTGATATTGGATTACTTAATTTTTTTGCTTTTATCGGCTTTGACAAAAAGTTACCTCCAGTAAGAACTTTACTATTTTATTATACATTATTGAATAAATTTATTTGGGAATTAGTTAATTTATATTAATAATAATTTAAATGCCGTTTAAAAGGGTTTTAATGCCTGTTTAAATAGCGTTCAAAAGTTTTTATGTCGAAATGATACGATTTTGACATATATAGTTGATGTTTGCATTTAAAAGAGTAATGAATAGTGTAGCTTGAAATGAGTATAGCATGGTAGAAAAAGCTTACAAATTATACGGAACAAAGATTTTGAACTTAAAAACACAGGAAATTGGTTTATTGATTTGTTTATGGGAAAACAAGTTTACTGATAAAACTGTTGATTTTGCCACATGTGTCGATAAAACAGGCAAGTGTTACAACATTGAACATGATAATATCAGAGTGTTTGAAGATGATTTTGAAAAATAAAAGAACTCGTGAAACTTTGGAAATTGAGTACTCAGAATTTAGAAAAAAGTTTGCCAAAGAAATACAAATAGCCTTTGAAAGTTTTCGCAAAACCGAACTAAATAAGTCTTTTTATAACTACAAAGACGATAATTCAATGGAATTTAATTTCCATTTCCAACTCCAATGGAATTTCAACCATTTTGGCAACTCGGTTTGGTATATAGAAAAGATGTAACTACTCTTCACTAAAGAAATCTTCATCAAGTTTTTTTATTTCGATTTTAGTTTTTGTTTGAACGCCAACATTGTGCTTTATCATTAAACGAGTTAATTCATCGCCATCAACCAATCTAATCACCTTACCCTGCAGGGAAGCCGCTTTTCTTTTAGCTTTTTCGTCAAAGTAACTAGTAGTAATAAAAACCCCTTTTCTTACTGGAGAACATCCTAGAGCGCCAGCAAAATTCTGCATTTCTTTTTCATTAACTTTATTATCAGAGTACCTTTTAGCTTGAAGATATATTTTTTCTAATCCTAATTCATCTTCGTCAATAATTCCATCAATACCACCATCATGGCTTAATTTTGTCATTTTACCCACTCCGTAATTCATTTTTTCCATAAGAATTAAAACTATTTCTTCAAATCTAACAGGGTCAACGCTTTTTAATTTTTCTAGTAATTCTATTTGCAAATTGTCCTTATATAACTCTTGCGCGTGAGCTAACATTTCATCAGGAGTTTCACTTTTGCTTTCGGAATCATTCTTTTCGCTAATATTCTTTTTACTTCTATTTTCAAAATTTATAAAATCATCGTATTGTTTTAAATATGTAAGCATGTTGTTTGGGTTGTCTTTTAATGCTTTTTTGCCACGTTCATTTATAGAAAAGAATGCCCTTTTAGGACTATCTATTAATTTTGCAGCTTTTAAATAAGTTCTAGCCCAACCAACACGGCCATAAAATAGTTTGCCACCACTTGGAATTTCTATAGACAATTCTTCATCAGTTAATTTATACTTTTTACCTAAAATTTCCACGATTTCTTTTAAGCTATGTTCTTTTTCATCTGATAAAACTTCTAAAACAGGAAACATCAAATCATTGTATTTTGGAATTGCCATACTTCACTCCTTTTTCTTTATCCTATCATAAAAATATTAACTTTTATAACCTCTGTAACCCCTGTAAACACTTGAAAAGCTTGAAAATATGTTATAATAGTAGTATGAATTACTATCATAATCAAAATTATAATTTAGATTATCAAAATGCAGTTGCGCAAGATTTTGCAAATTGGGCAATCAAATTTGCTTTATCTAAAATTATTGTAGCTTCAGTTCCTCAACAAGACAGAAAGCAAGTTGAAGCTATTTGTGATGGAGTATCTGGTGCTTTAGATTTAATCAATCCTCCTAAAACTCGTGAAGGTCAAGCTTTAGCTTTTGGCACTAATGCATGCAATTTATCAAAATATTTATAATTACTCTATCCCAAAGAATTCTTTTTCAATTTGTTTAACAAAATCTTCGGAGAGTTGGCCGCTTGGTTTTGGGGTTTCGGTTTGTTGTTTGAGTTCCATTTTTACCAAATCTGGCAAATATTTTAGCAAATTTGTCAAAGTATAATACTCGGACTGATTAACGGGCTTTTTGTTTTGCATATCCATAGTTAATTTTGCCATTAGTTTTTCAACAAAACCCTGCAGTTTTTTTGAAAAGTCCTCTTTATTTGCTAATTTTTCAGCTTTTTTTCTGTCCCATTCATACTTCGTTCGCCAATAAAAAATCGTACGGCGAGAAACGTTCAAGTTTTTACAAATCTCGTCGATTGACAAATTGTCTTGTAAAAACAGAGTTTCAGCTTGTTTATAATATTTCATTTTACTCATTTTTAATCCTTGAAAATTATTCTGTTCATACTAAATTCATTCTTCTCATTAAGCCTCTTAACCTGAAAGCTACAGCATTTTGAGATCAAGCCTTGTGATTTACAATATTTCAAAAGTTGGTTAAGTTGCGTTAGCGTGTTTTTCAGGCGTCTATGTCCTAAATTCCGAGTTTTACAACTCACATAAAACACTTTTATATCGTCTATTGTGATTTCTTGAATAATTTTGCCCCTAAAAAATGGCAAAATATTTATCCTAAAAATCGACTCATAAGTCTCGTAAGTCCTTTTAGTGCAAGCAGTTTTGGCATATTTTTCTAAAAAGAATTTTACTGCCGTTTCAAAGTTCAAAGGTTCATCATCCGATGCTTCAGCCGAAAAGATCGCATAATCGATTATTTCTACCTTTTCAACGTATTTGTAGACCTTGTTCAAATGCTATTTTACCCTCGTTCAAAAGCCGCTCAAGCTCCGTTTCAACGTTAGCTTCGGCTATCATTTCGATTTCATCGAGCGTAAACTTCTTCAGTCGTTTCGCTAATTTTTCTATGTTCATAATAAACCTCGAATCGTTTCTAGCGTGTATTCCGTTATTCCATTGTCCTTTGCGTAGATTTCAAGCTGATTTATAAGTTGGACGATTTGTCTAAAACGATTGTATTTTGGGTGGATATATTCAATGCTTTCGGTTGTAAATGGAATTTCTGAAAGGCCATCAAAAATCTGCTTTAAATCAGCCACACCAAAGGATTCAAACTTCACGATTTCAGAAAACCTATCATATAAATGTTTATAGCGTTCGAGCTTTTTATGCACCAAGCTCATCCCACAAACACAATTGGGCATTCGGCTTTGTCGTGAATATCTCTGAGTGTTTCGACAGTTTTATAGTTATTCATCAGGTAATCAATTTCATCGATAAAAATTATCTGCGGATTCTTTTTTAACTTTTTGATAACGATATTAAAATTATCCGAAGTCAGGAATCTTGGAATTTCATCAAATTCCTTAACCACTTCTTCAAGCAGCCATCTACCGGTCATAAGATTTGATGCCCGAAGATATATTCCGTCATACTTGCACGCAAGCCATAATGCTGTTTGAGATTTTCCTAACCCTGGTTCGCCATATATTAACCCCATTTTCGGAATATTCTTTGGCTTGTTTAGAAGATTTTCAACTAAACCAATAAAATTTTTCACATTAGTTGTTTTAACAAAAATTTTCCTCATAAAGTAATTCGTACTCCTTACTATTTTTAAATTCTGTTATCCAAGAATTATTTGGATCATTTTTCACTAAATACTCATATTTTTCTGAATTATTCTTAAATATTTTTTGAACACCTTTTGAACGCACTTTGAACTCTGTTTTAACAGAGGTTGAATTTTCTTCAATCATTTTGGTTTCTAAAAATTTTATTTCATCCTTTGAAAGATATGCCTTTACTGCATTTATGGTTTTCTTATGTAATTTTCTTTGTTTTACAATTTTCTGTTTATAGTCCTCAAAATCTTTCACATCGCCTAATAATTTTGCCATTGGATGAGTTTCAGTTACACGTTCTGCAGTACATAAATATTCACCTTTTGTGGTAAAAACTTTTATACTAGTCAAATCAAAGAGGTTATATTTAATTAGAACCTTACTTTTAAACCCATAAAGTCTTTCATCAAAATAATCACAATTTAAAAATCTTATACCATCTCGTTGTATTGTTTTAACTTCAGTTGCAAGCATCAAATCGTCTAGCAAATTAATATCTACATTTTGTCTTTTTCTACTTTCTAAAACTTCTGCTATTGTTTTATCTGGTGCATTCGGACAAGGTTGAGAGTTTTTAAAATTCAGCCACATATCAATCATTTTTATTGTTTCCTCTAAAGTCGGAATTAAATCATTATGTAATTGCTTGTGTAACTTTTCATTTCTCATCAGGTAAGCAGGTTTATTATCTATACTTGAACCTATATAACTTGGTAATAATTTTTCAAACCCTTCCTGGAACTCTTTGAAAAATCTTTCAATAACTTTTGCTCTTGCGTTATATGGTCTTGCAAATACGGTTTCTATTCCTAATTTTGAATAAAGTCCATTAAATCCTAACTCTGTAAAACCTTTATCATCTGTAAAGTACTTTGCTCTAAAAGCTCTACCATTATCTTGATACACAATTTTAGGTATCATATCTAAATTAATAATGGCATTTCTTAATGCACTTGCGATACATTGCGTGTTTTCCTCTAGCATAATCTCATAACCAACTAATGCTGTTGATTTCCAATCTAAAAAGCCAACCAAGGTTGCTCTTGTTGGTTTACCAGTAAATGGATTAACGACATTAAATGCTAATTTATGTCCATCAGCGACTAAAATATCTCCGACACCTAATAAACTTGCATCACGTTTAATATATGGTTCAACTTTATCGGATAATGCTTTTTCTCCATCTCGAGCTAAAACCCATTTATCATAATTATTTTTTTTGAACCAATTAGCATATTTTCTAAAAGTAATATCTGCCGGAATATATGATTGACCTTGTTGTTGGAATTTGTATTTTGTAAGTGCAATCGCTTTACCTATACAAAGTCTATTGGGATGTAAAAGTAGTCCCATAAAAATTTTAATTTCTTCATCTGTCAAACAAGTCCTGTATTCATCTACTTTTGCATATTTGTATTGTGGAATAAGTTTAGTATAATCTTCGGTGCCATTGAGAATGTTTTTCCATCTATGAAGTGTGCCACGAGATATTTTACCTAGAATTTCAAAGAGGTGAGAATTACTTGTATTATGCAAATTAACAAAATCATAATCAGCTTGAAGTTTATTATCTGATTTTTTACGAAATTCTTTCCATTGATTTAGCAAATCTAACCTTGCTAAGGCTATTTTCTTTGATTTTTCTGGAGTGAATTCGACCATGTTTTATTCCTTTTTTACACAACCATTCATCACTCTTTATCTCAATTAAATCAACTCTTCGTCTCAATCTCGGAGACAATTCGACACAATTTAATATGCACCATTCCAACCTAAAATTTCGTTATTAATTTCTTCAATGACATCTGGTGTTAACAACTTTGCGGGCTTCTTTTTATTAAAAAAATTATTCAAGTTCTTGGTTTGTCCTTTTTCTTCTTTATTTATGATTTTGATAATATTTTCTAATGCACAAATTTCATGCTTATTAAAAATTCTATTATTATCTATATCGGCATTTAATTTCGTAAGAAGTTTTGTTCCAATGTTATAAATATCATCAGCAAATTGTTTTGAAAAATCTTTTATTCTAACAATATGGTTGTCCCATTTGTATTTCTTTTTCCAATTAAAAATAGTTCTGCGTGAGATATTTAATTTTTCAGCAATAATATCTGGCGTCAAATTTTCAACACAATATAATTTTTCTGCATCATGGAGTAAATGTAGTTTGTTCATTTAAAACCTTTTTAAACCTTGTTTAAAGACCTTTTACAATGACATTAATTACTCTTGTTTCAATAGAAGTCAAGTGTTTTCATCTCAATCTCAGAGATAATTTTTAGTATCTCAAACTATTAGATAATTTTTTACTTGCACTAAATATACATGGCTAAAACGTAAATATATTACTGACTTTAAGGGGGGGGATTTTGAAATTGATGTAATTTTAGTGCAAGTATTTCTTAAAAAAGTGCAGATAAAATCCAATTAGTGCAAGTGCATCTCATTCTATTAAAATCGCCATAAAAGCCATTATATTTAACTCTTGGCTAAAATATACCCATCTCACACTTGCACTTTATTTACATTTGAACTCACTTTTATCAAGTTGTCTCATTTTCTCTTCTAAGTCCACAGTGAATATTAATGAAAAATTCTAGTGATAATACATGCAACTTACGCTTGTACTTTATTTACTCACATATTACACACAAAAAATTTGCACTAAAAAAGAGACTTTTAAAAGTCTCTTTAAATGGCGGGAACGACGAGGCTCGAACTCGCGACCTCATGCGTGACAGCTATAAAAGAGGCTTTTGGAACATATTTTAGGCATAAGGCAAATCTCTAAAAAACAATATATACAATACTTTCCCAGAAACCATACTTTTTGAAAATTTGACGTTTAAGGAATCGATGGAACTATTTTGGGAATGCTTTTTAATCTTTTTTCTCAATCCTTTTAGGTTATTCTACTGGCATTAGGAAAATAATTGAGTAACAAGTTGTGAACTTGCACTGTTAAGTGAACCTTTTCGCTCTTGAATTATTTCTTGAAATTCAGATATAACAATAGAATTTTCATTTAGTAATTTAAGTAAATTGCATGCAAATTCATACTCACTTGTTTCTTGATTATCTTCTAATAACATTTCTGCTATTTCTTTTAGCAAATTTGCCTCTTGTTGTATAAATTCGTTATTGATGACAGATACTATATTTGAATAAATACTAACAGATTTTGTAGCTTTTAATTCATTAGATATGAAATTAAAAAGAGGAGTTAAGAATAATCTATTAAATTGTTTTTCTGTAAGAACAGTATTAGCAATTTGTAAATATCTCATTCCATTTTTTACATCCTTCTTGTAATAATCTATAGTCGTATTTTTTATGGACGAAAAATCTCTTTCGAAGAGTTTTATATTACTATTATTTAATAATTCATATAATGAAAATGTTCTTTCAAGATTTTCTTCATCATAATACTTTGTAATAATATAATCTTTAAAATCCCCACTTGTTATTTGTAAGTTATTATCGTTAATAACATCTAATAAGTTTTTTAGATCTTCCATAGCATTATCTTCTTCACGAAGTAGTTGTGTATATAATTCATTAATTGAGTCTTTTAGTAGAACATATGAAGTCTTTCTAATTTCTGGTATTCCAAATAAAAAGCTTTTTGAAATACTACAATTAATGATATTTCTTAACAGTAATTCATAGTTACTATCTTTTAATATTTTTATAAAAGTCTGTTGATTATTACTTGTTGTTAAACGTGCTCTTAATACATTCTCATAATTTGAATCAGTTTCATCCGTCACAAAAAACATCGTCTCAACTAACAAATTCATTGCTATTTCGGAGTTATATGAAAATAAATTATTTATAAATTGACAAAATACAGTATTAAAACTATTTAACACTTTTTCTTCAAAAGAGCTTTTATCAATAAGTTTTAAAGATAAATTAACTCCATTTAACAAACTTATTTGATTTGAATAAGTTGACACAGCTGAATATATTGTAGTAATTATCTCATTAAGTTTATTTGCGAGATTTTCTTTACATTCTGGATAAAGAGATGTTCTATCAAAATATTTTAAACAATTTATAGCATTATCCGAAAAAGAATCTTTTGATATTGTGTCAATTATAAAAATTAGAAAACTTTCAGGTATTATTGATAATTTCCCTTTGTTATTTAAAATTTCTACGTATCTTTGAATTGCCTCATCTATCTGAGAAATATTCTTAAAATCTGTAAATATCAAAGATACATAAGACTCGTCAAAAATATTAAAATTATTGGTTAATTTATCAAAAAGAAGCTCTTTAGAATTCTTGCTTAAGCATTGTTTATTTTCATGCCTATCATCTTGATTATTCATTGTTAAATATTTTGAACACAATTTTTTCATTTTTGTACTCTGTTGCTCTCGCATAAGTGGAATATATGAAATAAATCTATCCAAATTATTAGAAATATTTTCTATAAAATCAACAAAATTTATATCTTCTAATGACAAAATATCACCTAAAATTATAATCAATTGATTCCTATTTTTGTCTGCTAACTCTCTATTATTAAGAGTATTAAATATTACACTAGATGCATTCTGCAAATAAGATATTTCTTTATTTTCTATCATTTGTTGTATTTCTGTTTTTATTCTACTTACAACACTATCACTAATATTATCTATGGAACTTCCATCTTTAAGCTCATTGGATACTGACTTAGCATCTATTGTCTCTTTCAAGTATATAAAAGGCATTATAGAAGGCAATTTGTTCGGAAGCAAATTTTTGATTCTTTTAATAAACAAACTATAATCTTTATAATCGTTATTTTCTTCAAGAGCTGATGAAAACAAATCTGGATTTTTTATAAGTTGCTCTTCTACATTACTCCATTTTTGCTTTATTACGACCATTATTGCAAACAATGTAAGGTTGTTTAATAAAAATTTATGATCCAAATCTATTTTTTGTGCGAGTATATAGTTTAATGAGAAATCATTTATAAATCTTTTTATCTGTCTAGGAGTTGATCCTCGGTATCCATAAAATAGGACTTGCTTAATTTCATTAATATTGTTTTTTAATTCAGGATAGATTGAAAGATTTCTTAGTTGTTCTTCAATAAAAGCATCACGATCAATTTCTTGTAATTGAGGAATTCTTATATAAGTATTAAAAAGTTTGTCAAAAAATTCTTCTCCAACTGTTTGAGAGAAATTATCACTATCATTCGTAGAGGTTATATTATAGTTAGAGCTTATATATTTTTTAATAGCTACATCATCACAAGGTATAATATATAAACACTTTTTCTTATCCATAAAAGTTTTTATTGCGGATAATGTTTCATATGCATATTTGGGTTCGCATCTATCAAGATTATCAAAAACTATTAAAACTTTTTCTTTTTCTGATGAAATATTAGTTACAATATCTGAAAATATACATTCAAATTGTTCAGGTGAAAATGTTGGTTTGTATGTGTATGTCTTAATTTTTTTACTACAGAAAAGAGTTTTAGTAAAATCTTTAACTTGTTTTTCCAATAATTTAAGAAGTATAAAAGGTGCACTAATAAATCCTAGCCCTGAAAAAATAGGAATTGATAATGACTTTAACCAAGCATTACCCCAAAAATAACAACCGACAGAACATATACATATGACGATTATTGTATTTAATAGTTGTTTAGCAATAGGTGCTAATTTATTAAAAATTTCATTCCATTTTAAATCTATTTCTTCCTCAAAGTCATTATCCGTATATAACAACTTATCTAGAGAATTATCTTTTTCATCAACATACCCCTTTTTATATTTGTTAAGATCCATGTGTTTTAATTGAGTATCAATATCAAACAAAATACTTCTCATTAATGGATGTCCAACATATTTCCACACATCAATGTAAAATACGGCATAATTCTCTTTTAATTTTTCAACTATATTATTGATTATATAACTCTTTCCACTCCCCCAAGAGCCAAATAAACCTATATTAAAAGAACAATCATTAAGTTCCTCATTATTGACTATATCAATAATAGTCTCCGCAATTTTGGAATGGATGCCAAAACTATCTTTGACTTTTTTTATATTATTTGAATCATGTAGGAATAAAGTTTTAACCATATTTCATACCCCTTTGCTAAGTTTATGCTACTATAAAAAAGTTTAAAATACTATTATTTAAATTACCTTAATTTAAGAGTTTGAATAATCTAAGTTTTATGATATTTAAATACTGAGATGATTAAACAAATTCGGGTATAGCAAAGCTAAATATATATAATTTTGTTTTACAACTTGCATTTTTGCGACATTTCTATTACAATAATTGCGATGTTTAAAGTTTAATTTTCGCGAGGTTGTATGTTACAAAGGTGGCAAGAAAAAAGTATTAAAGAAGCATTAAATTCAAGAAGAGTGGTTATTCTTTCTGGAGCTAGGCAGTGTGGAAAAACAACCACTTCTAAAACAATCGTGGATAAAGACTGTATATTTAGAACTCTTGATGATACAACTTTGTTACAAGCTGCTCAATCTGATCCCCAAAACTTTATTAAACACTCTAAGAAAACTATGGTAATTGATGAAGTTCAACGAGTACCCGAATTGATTACAGCAATAAAGAAGGTAGTTGATGAAGATACTAGGTATGGACAATATCTTTTAACTGGTTCTGTAAACTTGCAAACTTTGCCAACAGTAAAAGAATCTTTAGCAGGACGCGTAAAGAAAATTCGATTAAGACCTCTTACACAAGGTGAAATAGCTAAAAAAGAACCAAGCTTTTTAAACAGGCTTTCACATAGAGATTTTGTTGATAATACTGATTATGACAAAGAAAGTTTGCTAAAATTAATATTCAAAGGTGGGTATCCTGAACCATTATTCATGGAAAGTTCAAAAGAAAGAACTTCTTGGTACAAGGATTATTTAAATACTATTATTGAATATGATTTAAAAGATATCGCAAATATTAAAAGACAAGATTCATTGAAAGATTTAATGGCTATAATTGCTTCTTTTTCTTCAAAGTTTATTGATAAATCCAAAATTACATCATCAATGGGAGTTGCTAATCAAACTCTAGATTCATACTTGGGCGTTTTAGAAAATACATACCTTGTTGATAAATTGATGCCTTATTTAAAAACTGATTACGAACGAGTTAATAAGCAGTCTAAGTATTTTGTATCAGATACTGGACTTATGTGTTCTGTATTAAATTGGAAAATAGATGATTTGATACTAGATGCCGATAAAACCGGGAAATTGTTTGAAACATATATTTATAACCAAATAATCGCACAAGTCGATTTGGAAAATCTTGACTATTCTCTTTATCATTACAGGGATAGAGAAAAAAGAGAAATAGACTTTATAATACAAGATTCTAATAATATTTACGGGATAGAAGTAAAATCAGGTACATTGATTTCTCGTGACCATTTTAAACATTTGAAATGGTTTAAAAATAATCTGGTAAAAGATAAACATTTTGTTGGAATTGTTTTATATTCAGGGGAAAATGTTGCATCTTTTGGAGAAGATTTGTATGCCGTTCCGATTAATAATTTGTGGGAGTAACTATAAGCATTAATTTTGCCACTATTCACGCGAGTTTTAAGGGGATTGGTGTTCTAATTGTGAAAACTTATACGATTAGGTTTGAGCACACCTGTAAACTCGCGTCAGCGGCCTCTCTGCAAATGTTTTGTTATATTAGCAGGATAAAGATTTTATTAGGTTAAAATTTTGAGCTATTAGCAAGGTTTCTCATTAATGCCGGTATTTTGCTACAAAATTGCCAGAAAGTTAGATTAAACTTCGTTAGCCTAGTTTTCCCTCCGGTAATTTTTTATTATCAAAAGATGAAAAGAAAATACCGTAGTTTTGTTTTGAATAGTTTGTTTTTAGACTTTAAAAGGGATAAATAAGTTAAATTTTTAAAGAAAACTACCGGAAAATTATTTTGATTAGAAATGTTAAAAAGTACTTGTTTTGTGTAATCGAGAGAAATTATCAACGTTGTCGAAAAAGAAACACCACACCCAGCGCCACACTCCACGTTGCAATAGAGGTGGTGGAATGTGGGTGGGCTTTGTTTAAAATCCGATTGAGTTTCTAAGTTCAGATGATTTTTTAACTTTAACTTCTTCAGACAACATTTTTGCTATTTCGTGAATATCTGTGGTACCCAAGAAATCAACTTTCTTTTTAACAGTTGCAAAATCGCCGGAAGTTAGACCTTTTAGTTGCAAGTTAGAATTTTTAATTCCGAAAAAATAGTCCATAGCAATATTTGCTTGTTTGTGAGTTAAAAAGTCAAATCTAATCTTGAAAGTAAACCGTCTTAAACTTGCTTCATCTAAGGTATCTAAAAGGTTAGTTGTACAAATAAACGGATACTCAGCAGCTTCCATTTGGGTTAGCATTTCATTGACTTGAGCAACCTCCCAACTTCTTACGGCATTATTTCGGTCTTGCAAAAAAGTATCAGCTTCATCAAAAATTAGCATAGCTTTTTTAGATTTTGCTTCGCTAAATGCTGCTGCAATATTCTGTTCGGTTTCACCAACGTACGGAGAAATTAAATCACTTGCACGTTTTAGCAAGACTTCAATTCCAAGTTGTTCGGCTAAGTATCTTGCATAACTAGATTTTGACGTTCCGGGTTCTCCATAAAGACACATTGAAAAATTGAGTTTGTTTGAAGATTTAATCTTTTCAGTTAGAGCGTTAATATCCATATTGGCATTGATTAAATCGACATTGTAATTCCCCATACTTTTCTTCGGCTCTTGTTTTACAATCTTTTTCTTATCCACAACTTTAGCAACATTTTCAATAAGTTCCTCAAAATCGTCAACAGAACCGTTAATCATTTTTGTTGTTTTTACGGCATTATTGATTAGTGCTGGTGGGATATCATAATTCTTGTTTAATTCTTCAACTTTTTCCTTAGATACAGTTAGCTCATTCTTTTTTAGCACTCTGTTCCAAATATTCAATCTTGAATCTTCTGAAAGTTTTTCAAACTCGATACAATAAGTCATTCTTCTTAAAAATGCAGGATCAACGTCATAAATATTATTTGTTGTCCAAATTACGGGAACAGGAGTTGTTTCAATAATCTTGTTCAAATAACCTTTTGAAGCTGTACCATCAGAACCAAATCCACGATTTAGCACATCTTCAGCTTCATCGAAAAGAATACAAGCATTACCAATTCTTGATAGAATTTGTTGTTTAGAATACAAATCCGCTAATCTCTCGGTTCTTTTCGCTTCTTCACCATAAGAATCTTCTGTTTTGACTGCGTATATTGGAACATTAGAAACATTAGCAATAAGTCTTGAAAACTCACTTTTACCTGTCCCAACGTGTCCATGCAAAAGTATATTCACGCCTTTAGCCTTTGTTTTAACAGCTGATTTTAGAATTTTTAAAACTTTTTCTTGTCTGTCTTTAATATGTGAAAAATCATTCAATGTAAGAGAAGATTTTTCAGGTTCTCCTAAAAGTGTAGCGGTTATTTTTTCAACCGTATTGCAATTCGGAGAATCAAAGATTTTCAACATATTTGAATTAATTGAAATATTATTTCGTTTAGGAATTAGATTTTTGAAATAAAGACTATCCAATAATCTATCTTTTTCACCGTATCTGATTCCAAGATAAAATCTACAAAAATTATCTATACCGTAACCATACAGACAACTGTCAAATTGTGTAAAAACTTTGTTCAATTCTTTAACAAGAGCATAAGTAAAAATAGCCATTTCCTTATCGTTCATGTTAAAGATTTTTTGGATTAAACAAAGGCGTTTTTCAACAGGAGTTTGGATAGATTTAATCTCTGCTTTAAGTTTTTTAATTACAACTTTCAAATCTTTTACAAAAGCTTTCTTTTCCTTGATTGTTTCAATTTCCAAACAGCCATCGGAATCAAAGTTAAAATTGCTTTTCTTAACCCTGAATTTCTCCAAAAAAGAATCAAAGAAGCTGTCGAAGTTGTAGGAATTGTAATCAATCTGACAGCATAGCTTGTCCAAGTAGTCCAATAATAAACGTTTTTCAAAATTATTCATAACAAATTACCTCTATTGCATCTACAGATTAACGCATCTGGATAATTTGTCAGGGCCTACAAAGAGATTTTGTTACAAAGCGACGCAATTTTTCTAGTTTCTTTATTCCTATACATTTGTACTTCAAATGTATTTTTTAATTAAAACAAAGGGGAACAGTAGAAAAAAGGAGAAGATATGGCAACAGTAGAACCTATAAGGAATAAGGAAGATATTGTAAAAGTTGAAAAAGTCTTAGCAGAAATGGGACAGCGAGAATTACTTTTATTTACTATAGGAACAAATTGTGGATTAAGGATTTCAGATATATTGAGGTTAAATGTCGAAAATGTTAGGAACAAAACACACATACAAATAACTGAACAGAAGACAGGAAAGTTTAAAAAGTTTCCGATTAATTCAAAGTTACAACCGATGTTAAAAGAGTTTATTAAAGGTAGAAATGGGAAAGAACCACTATTTTTATCTCACTGGGGACGGAGATTAGATAGAGTTACTGCATATTATTTAATAAGGAATGCTTGTAAAAAAGCTGGTTTACAAGAGAAAATTGGCACGCATTCTATGAGAAAAACTTTTGGTTATCACCATTACCAGAAGTTCAAGGATGTTGTACTTTTACAGAAAATCTTTAATCATTCAACTCCGACAGTTACTCTTAGATATATCGGAATAGAGCAAGATGAAATCGATTATTCATATAGCAATTTTATCCTATAATCCTTGTTATACTGGGGTTCCCTTTACATTTTAATCGTCTTACATTTTCTATAAATTGTAAAGCATTTTAGCCGAAATCTAACTTATGACTATGATACCACAAATAAAATTAAATTAAATAATGATTAAAAAATGTAAAGGATTGTTCTTTTTGTTTTGATTTATAGGTCTAAAACCATTGATTTTATTGATATTTGAAAATCGTCTTACATTATATAAATATTGTAAAACGATTTAGCCCAAAGGTGGTCAATGTGAGTAAATGTGTTCTAAGTAATAAATACAACACCATTATCTAGGAGATAATAATGCCAAAGCCTATAATAAACTCTAATTTTAATCAAGAAACTAATTTTGCAAATAGTCTTTCAATATCACCCAAAACAACGTTTGAAAGTCCTGAACTCGCTTTTAGACGAAAACGAAGCCAACAGTATATTAATACTCTTAGAGGTTTTGATATTCTTGGACACAATATTACACAAGACAAAATTAATTCAATCATAAATGCAATTAAGATGGAGCTTCCGGAATTATCTGTGAATGATTTGCCAATCGGAATTGTTGCTAAATGCTATCTTGGTGAACCTTATGAGGTACATACCCTTTCACTTATTGGCGGAATGATTATTGAACATTATAAACAAGGACAAGCTTTACCTGAAGATTTAGAAAAAGCCAGAACACTTGCAAACAATGAGAATTACGCATTTATTGAAGTTTATAAAACAAAACTAATTGCAATAAAAGAAGATGGAACAGCATCTATTATAAATGATAAAGATTAGGAGGCAAAATGAATAATGACGAATTGGCAATGGAAGTCAGAAGACTTGTTAATAACAATAATAGTAATATAAATGATAAACTATCTTCAATTAAAAATGAAGTAGGAGCTTTAGCAGGATTTGTCGAAGCAGAAATTCAAAGAGTAAATTCTAATATTGTTGACCTAAAATCAGATGTTTCTTCTATACACTCTGATATTTACCATTTACAAGATGATGTGACAAGTTTTAAAAATAGGTTTGAAGAATTTGTTAAAGATATAGAAAAGAAAAACAATATCACTCATGCTCAAGGTCGAATAATAATTTTAAATCAAGAAATAGAAAAAGAATTTGGCTTGTATGAAAAGGCAAGAAAATACTTGTTAGGGATATTGCAAACCGTTGATACTGGTCTTGTTAGTAAGCAAGCAATTACTAATGCTACAGAAGATTTAATGCTCGGAACTCCAAGATATTGGTTGACTCCATCATTAATTGCATTAGCAGCTTGGATTAACAATGACAAAGCACTTGCAGAAAAAGCTTTAAATGAAGGTTTAACTCGTAACCAATTAAAAACAATACTAATATTTACTTTAATTAGTAATAGACTTAAACGCAGAGATGCAAGTTTTATGTGGTTAAGTAAGTATTTTGAGCAACAAAATCCATTAGAAATGCCGCAAGAAACTTTGATTTTAGTTAATGCTTATACTGATGGTGTATTTGGTCCAGATTCACAAGGGGAATGTATGGTTCAGCTTACAGGTTGGTTAGATTATCTTGCAAAACAACCGGAAATTGTTAAGGAATTAGAAGAAAACTGGATTGATAGAATTGGAATATTACCGATTTCAAAAGAAGAAGATACTATTGAATATAAATACTTACCTAAGTACAGTAAAGATTACTCAGCAATAATCAACCTCCTTGAAAAGGCACAAAGAAATAAATCTTTTTACACTTATTTAGAAAATATTTTTAATGCTCAAAAAGAGAATAAAGATTATGTTACACAACTAGATGACATTCTTTACAAGCTAGTAAAAGAATACGATGAAGATGAATATGAGTTAAGAAAAGAACATAAAATGTGTGAACTTATAATCAAGCACGAGGGCGACAAAGAACTGGCAGAACAAGAATTTGGAACTAATGTTGTTAGATTATTTGAAGACAAAGTAACCTTTTTCGATATTCTTACTAATGCAACCGTACAAGAAAATTCTTCTCCATCAATGAAAAAATTAGCAGTTATGTTAATGCGTGAATGGATAATAAATGCTTATAACGATTATATTGTACAGTATCGAAACACTTATCCGTCTGTAATAAATATAGAAATAGATAAATGGAAATGTTCAACTAAAGATGGTTCTGATTCAGAAGAACTCGGAGAATCTTACAAAGATTATTTAAAAGTCCGTTTAGATAGATTATTAAAAGAGCAACATGTTTCTTACATGGGAATTGGTGCATTAATCGGTTGTATTATATGGCTATTTGCAAGTAACGGTAATGGTGTTGCAATTTTTGGTGCCGTAGCCTGTGCACTATTTGTAGTTTTTAGTGTTATCAATAGCCAAACCAATAGAAATCAACTTAAAAAGCAATTTGAAAGAGATTGTCAAAATGGCAGTTCTATTATAAATGCTTGTTGTGCTGAATTTGTAGATTGGCAAAATGCTTATAAAAAAGCTGATAAAGTTGCAGAAGAAGTTTCTGATTATTTGAAAAACTATAGTGCAAAAGATTTTACAGAAAATAATGCAACTAAAAAAGTATTAATGTTCGAAGCGGAGGAATAATTATGGAAGAAAATGAAAAAGAAACATTCCAAGAAGATCAAGAATTAAAAGAAAAAATGGCAATAGAATTTCCTGACTGGGATTTATTACCACCTGCTGTACTAGTAAAAAGGCATAAAGATGAGCAAACTAATTAGTTACGCGCAATGGTGTGAAGTATTTAGTAAAATTGAAAATTGGGAAATCGGTCATACAGATTCTGAAATTATTAATGCAGTTGATAATGGAACTGTTGACTGGGTATCAGGAGTTGCAGAACGATTTACAAATCAGATTCTTACTCTGATAAATAAAAGATTTACCAAATTGGAAACTTTTTATAATGCTAGGATTAAAACCTGCTATGACCAATTCAATTTGTCAAATTTGCTTATTTTATTTCGAAAAGAATTAGTATTCTTAAAACATTTGGCGAATATTCCGGCAATTCCAGAAAGCGTAAGTAAGCAGATAGTTAAAGAAATTGAAGATTATGCTGAAAACGTACAAAAAAGTTTATTAGAAAGTGCCAAGAAAGATTTGTCAGGAAGCTTAAAACAAATAATTTTGGATATCAAGATTAATAATATTTAAAGGAAAAACAATGACAACAAAAGATGATTTTGCAAAGAAATTAAGACGGTATTTAATAGCAAGAATTCCATTTGTATTTATCAATTCTATTGAAAGGAATAGAGTATTAGAAACCTTTGTAGATGTAAATAAAAATCTTCATTTGCCAATTTATGTACATACTCTATCTAAAGGAATGTATGATTTGAGCAACTCTAATATTGTTAATGAAGATAAATCTTTACCAGGTGCAATTGACTATATTAGCCAACAAATAATTCAACGTCAAAATATGACCTTTATTTTAACCGAAGTAACTGACATTGGTGATGATACAATAACTGCAAGACACTTATTAGATTTAGTTACATTAGCTGAAGAAAAAGGTGCAGTTATTGTTATATTAAGTGATAAGCCTGCTTGGAAAAGGTTACAAAGATTAGGAATGTCTTTAACTTTAGAATTGCCAGATGAAGATGAAATTTTATCTATTATCAAAGAAGCTATAGAGCCATATTCAACAAGCATTACCAATGAATGGGATGAAAATGATTATAAAAAAGCTGCCAATGCGTTTGTTGGGCTTAGCAAAATAGAAGTTCAAAATATCATTGCAACATTAATTGCTAAACGTGCCATCAAGAAATCTGACATAACAGAATTGATTTTAACAAAAGATTCAATGTTTTCAAATATTGCAGGATTAGAAAAAGTAAATTGCAGTCAAAAGGATATCAATGTTGGAGGACTTAGTGGATTAAAAACTTGGTTAGATAATAAGAAAAATTTATTAAGTCCAGAAAAGAAAGAAATCCTACAAAAGAGAAATATAAGATTACCACGAGGAGTTTTGCTTGTTGGAGTTCCTGGTTGTGGAAAAAGTTTACTTGCAAAATTTATAGCGTCATCTTGGCAACTACCTCTATATCGACTTGATTTTGCAACTATTCAGGGAATGTATGTCGGACAATCTGAAAACAGATTGAAAGATGCTTTGTCTTTGGCTGATACGGTCTCTCCTTGTATTTTATGGATAGATGAAATTGAAAAAGGTTTATCTGGTGCGGCGGGACTTGATTCTTCCGGAGTATCTACACGCATGATTGGACAATTTTTGTTTTGGTTACAAGAATCTTTGAAATTTGTATTTGTAGTAGCAACGGCTAACGATGTATCAAAACTTCCTCCGGAATTACTTAGAAAAGGGAGATTTGATGAGTTATTTTTTGTAGATTTACCCAAAGATAGTGAAAGAAAAGAAATTATCAACATTTATACAAAACAATTTTTAAATCAAACTCTTGATGATGAAATGCTAGACAAATTAGTTGGACTATCTGACGGTTTCTCTGGAGCTGATATTGAATCTACTGTAAAAGAAATTGCCTATAAAACAATTGTGGCAGGAGATGAAAGTATTACGGAACAGGTTTTGGTTTCAAACTTTGCAAATGTTGTTCCATTATCAAAAACTAACCCTGAACGAATAGATGCTATCAGAACGTGGGGTAAAGACAGAGCAGTTCCAGCTTCTGGAGAAAGCATACAATCATTTAGTTCTGAAAACACACGCAAAGTTCTGATTTAATCAAAATGGCAACAAGAAAGGATATAAAGGTTAGTGTACAAACTTCTAAAAGATTTTTTTAAAGTGATATTATGTGGTTCTGGCATTGGAGTATTCATTATATTCTTATGGACACCTATTCAATTTCTAATCAATATCCTAATAAAGCTTTTTGTTGTATTACCAATGTTTTTATTTTCAAAATTTATGGAAGCAACAGGCTCAAAACTCAAAAAGCTACTTGTTAATACCAACAATCAAATTCAAAATGAACTAAAATGCAAATATATTAGTGGCACAATAATTTTACCATTTATTATATTTTGGCTTTACTGTTCTTATGCTTTATTTAATGAACTGCCATTTTCATCATCTGCAATATTATCTAATATTGTAATATTTGGCAGTTTCCCAATAAATTGGTGGATTGCATTGTTTATTGCTTTAGGGCTTATTGGTTTTGCATTAATGTCATTGGAAAAAGAACTTGGGTTTTGGAATATTATTTACGCTATGTTTAATGCTTTTGCGTTATTTGATAAATCTTGTATGAATTCGTTTGTAAACACAACAATAATACTTTTTGTATTTGTTTGCTTGTATATTTATTCACTGTTTGGACCATTGGAATTCCATAGCGTAATTATGGAAGATTTAGAAGCAGACCAAACTTTAACAGGACAAGAAAAATGGAGCTATTACTTGAATAAAAGAAAGAAATGGTAGGAATATGGAACAATTTAAAAAGGCAATAGATGATTTAGGCGTTGCAAATGTTTTGGCAATTTGTTTGATTTTGTTCACACTAATTGTTTGTATGATATTTTATGGAATTAACACAGCAGGAAATAATTCTAAAAATGTTGAAAACCCAAAAAGTCAAACAGTTCAAAAACAAGCTACAACTACTACAAATAAAGCTACTTCACAAAAATCAAATATTAATCGCAAAACAGTAACAAGCAGTTCAAAAAGCTCAAAAACTGTACCGCAAGCTAAAACTCAAAATACGGTTAACCAAACAAAACCTAATAATAACGTTTCACAAACGGCAAAGAAACCTGTTTCACAAACAAAAACAGTACAACCAATAAAAGCTAAACCGAAACCAGCACCAAAAGTAGATATTCAAACCACAGAAGATTGGTTTAATGATTAAGTTTTAAGGAGAAGAAAGATATGAAAATAAAAGGGATATTAACAGCTATATTATTACTTTTGGTTGGAATTTTTACTTCTGCAAATGCAGAAGTTTGGCTACCAATAACGGCTGAAAATGGTAAAGTCAGTGAAGTCGAAATTGATACAATTGATATTGATTCTAATATTGCAACTTATTCATTAAAGAGAAAAGATGCAAATTATGAATATATTGCTAAAATGAAAATTAATCTTGATAACAAAACTTTTGCAGTTGTGAATAATACTGCATATTCAAATGGGAAACAAGTTTCATTCAAAGATAATTCCGATAAATTATCATATAGTGCAATAAAAAATGGAACTTTGGCAGATTCAGTATATAAAATGCTAATTATTGCAAAAGAAAGTCCGGCTCTAGATGTAAAACTTAAAACTTGGAATAAATATTTCAAAAGACAACAAAGACTAGTCCAGAGGAGCTGGCACCCTAATAATGTTGATGGATATGAACCTCCTCACAATGCAATCGCATACGTAACAGTCGTTCTTGATAAATATGGGAATATACTTTCAAAAACGTATCAGAATAATACAAATACTGATCCGATATATTCAAGATTTAATGAAAACTTAGAACAAGAAATTAATAAGATTTTTATTAAGAATAGTAAGTTTGAACCACTTCCATACGAATTTAAGGGAGATAAAATCATTGTTGTAATGAAATTTACTTATTCTTTTGATCGTAATGCAAAATCTGAAATGATTTCTTGGGAAGAAACCGGTATTGGGTATTTAGGCTTTGGTAAAAACAAATCTAATTGGGTGATTGTTGGAAAAGCAATATATGTTATTGTCGCATTACCTGCTGCAATTCCTTGTGCTTTATTTCACATAAATGTATATGATTGGTTATAGTCATAAGAAAGGATTTACTAATATGAAACTTTATAAAGTTATAGTAACAACATTATTACTAGGTACAATGTGTACAAACGTAGCTTTTGGGATTGAAAATAACTCAATATTAGGAATTGAAGAATTTCCAAATACTCAAAGTTTACAAGCTATTATAACTCCGGCAGAAACTCAACAAAGCAATATTGCTAAATATTTAAAGCAACATACAAATGAGCAAAATTTAGAAGTATTTCTTACTTGGAGAAATGCTATCAACTCTTCTCTATCCCAAAATAACAATTACAGGGAGTTATTGGCAAAAGAATTACATTCAGAAGAAGCAGTAAAAACAGTGCAAAATCAGCTATCTAAGACTGGATTGTATTTATTAAATTCAGAAGGGAAGTATAAATTAGCAATTAATTACGATAAAATTTACAAACTTTATGGGAAGCATATACCTGCAGATTGGGCTTTGTATTTGAAAGACTTATCCATAGAACAAAAATGTTCCCAAAATATCTTATCTGATAAAGAACAAAATCTTGTCATGTGGGAAGATTTTGCTAATACTTATCCAAACTTTGAAGAAATTTATGTAGTTTATGAAAAAATGCAACAGTACGAAAAAGATTATTTCACATCAGGCGTTTTTAAAGGGAAAAAGAACAATGCTAATATATATAAAGATGAAGTAGTTGTAGCTTATGACAAATTCTCGGATAAACACCCTTATTCCAATTATGCTGTGATGTGTACAAGATTATCAAATCTAAAAAAGTTAAAACATTCTTTTGTTTCACCTTATAAAAATCAATATACAGCTATTAATGAATACAAAAGTAAACTTGCCACTTTCAAAGCAAACCAGAATTTTGTAAGAGAACATGCTGAATTTGTTTATGACTTAGACAATAATTGTTGGCACAAATATTCAGGCGAATATATTAGGGGGAACTACATTTTCGTATTACCGGAAAGCGATACCGAGTTTAAAATATTCGATAAAAATTACATTGAAGGTTCAGTTGTAACAACTCCGAAATCTTATAATCTTAAAGATTTATGTGTGAAAAACAATCGAATTTTCTTGTACAACAATACTGATCTAAAAATCCAAGAAATGACTTTTAACAAAGATGCTAATCATGTAGAATTCAAAGATATTGATAAGGTAACATTAGCAGATATTTATAAGGAAAAAACTATTCTTTATACATCTAGCTTAGCCAAAACAGAGAACAATAATGTTCAGTTAATTGTCAAAGGTAAAAAATATCCTAAAAAGTTCTTCCTATATAATGATACACAAAATTCTTATGCTAAATACAATTTTGAAAATAACCCTAATGTTAAATTTATAAACAACTTTGAGTTCATAGTAAACAGTAAAACGACCTTACATCTAAAACCAATTTTGGAAGCAACTAATGAGGAAGTTTTTCCAGATACTACTTTGGAAGATGAAAACATAGAAAAAGATAAATCCGAAATATTACCAATTTATGAATTTATTTTTAAGTAACAGGAGGTTCACACATGAAAAAATTATTAATTTTACTATTTTTAACAATATTTTCTTTGCCAACTTTAGCCGTAACTTCATACGACAGATATGGCAATAGAACAGGAACATATGGCACAAACGGAAATACAACTACACAATATGACAGGTATGGAAATCGAACTGGTTCTTACAAAACGGATTCTTATGGAACAACAACCACTTACGACAGATATGGAAACAGAACAGGTTCCTACAAAACAGATTCGTACGGAGTTACAACCCAATATGATAGATATGGCAACAAACTCGGAACTTTTAAAACTGATAAATATGGTGTAACCACTGAATACGACCATTATGGAAATAAAGTCGGTACGCGTAAAACCGATAGAGACGGTACTACAACAACTTATGACAAATATGGCAATAGAACTGGTAGTTACAGATAAGAAAGTAGGAAAAAATGTATTGTTCAAAATGTGGTCACAAAATTGAAGATAATCAAAATTTCTGTGGAAGTTGTGGAAATGATTTAACAACTAATGAGTTTACTCATGAGATAGGAAATACAACTTCTAACAAAATTATGAGAATATTCTCAGTATTATTTTTAGTTCTATTTATTGGTAGTGGATTGTTTTATTTATTTGGCGGAAACATACCAAAACCTGCAAACTATGATTTATCAACACCAAGTCAAGTATTAGCCAAGATTGATGAATTACAGGCAGAGTATTTTACATTAATCAAACGTAATGACGTGTTACTTGTTCCACAAGCTCATGAATTTGAAGAAGACCAAGAGGAACTGGATACTTTATTTGATAGAGTAAAAAATAACATTGATCACAAGAATCCTTATTATCAGGAATATTTAAACATTGAACAAGAATATGCAAATAATGACGGAGAAACAACTCAGGAAGTAAACTATTTTGCTCAAAGGCATTATGACGCAGTTGATAAATTGTTAAATGAAACATATCAAGCGGTAAGAGCAAAAATTCCACAAGAAGACTTCAAGCAATTAATACAAAGCGAACTTGCCTGGCTAAGAGAAGTTGAAGCTTATCATAAAGTCTATGAAAAACAGGAATATGGCACAATACGAACTCTTATGAACTACAATTACGAAATAAATATGAGAAATTTCAGAACATTGTTACTAATGTTGTATCTATAACCTAGAAAAATTAAGAAAATATTTACAAAAGTAATGCTTATCAGATATTATGCTATAATCGTCAAATGAATAATATTAGCAATCAATTATTTGATAATTTGTTTAAAACAAAGCCTACAACAAGGCAAATTGTAGAGAAACTTGCTGTATTTAATCCTAGTTTAATGGATAATGATAGACAATTTTGTTATTTCTTCGATCAAATAGCTTTAAAGAATGGATACAAAGATTTTGAATTACCTCCTTATTGGTCTATTTGTAGAACTATATATAATTATAAACATGCTAATAATATAAAAGCGGAAGACTCTGCCCCAAAAAAATCAGCATTAGTTAGCAATGTAGAAGTTAATAATCCTTTGGTAGGAGTATATCAATTTAATATTAAACGTCCAAGCATTAGACAAATAATTGAAAAAATCGCTGAATATGATGACTACGTTTTATCAAATGATAGAAAATTAGTTGAATTATTTGATATTGTTGCACTAAATAATGGTTATTCTAAAGATAATTTGCCTAAATATTGGAATATTATAAGAGCAGCTTTTGATTATAAAAGACAATAAAGGAGTTTTATAAGTGTTAGATCCAAACATGCTACATGTTAATTATAAGAAATCAAAATCAAATAAAAGAGTCAAAATAGAAAATTATACTTATGATGATTTTGACTTTTATATGTGGGATTATGAAGAACAAACAAAAATAAAGCATAAAGTCCTTGAAGAGTATCTTTATGTTTGGGCAATTAAATTAGGCTCTGCAAATAATATAAATTATTATGATGGGTTTAGTGGTTGTGGAACATATTATGATTCAAATAAAAAAGAATTATGTTTTGGTTCACCAATAATTGCAAAACAACAGTTTTTAAAAGCACATCGAGACAATAAAAGTACATTTTATTTTAACGAAAAAGAAGAGTGTAATATAAATAACCTAAAAAAAGTATTTACACATTTGGGGGTTCCGTCTCATAATATCAACTACTATCAAGGAGAATTTGAAACAAATATAATTCCCTTTTTAGATAGTTTAGAAAACAACCCCAAACCTACATTCTTTATGATAGATCCTTATGGAATTAATGTCAATTTTAATACTATTAAACGAATAATGAACATACCCAAAACAGAAGTATTTTTCAATTTTATGTATAATTTTACACGACGATTTACTAATATGACTAGTGTTGAAAACAATTTAACAAACCTTTTTGGTACAGATAAATGGAAAGAGTACAAAAAATATAAATTATATCAAAAAGAAAATGCTTTAATAGAATTATACCGTCAACAATTAAAATCTTGTTCAAAATATGTCTATCAATATAGAATGTGTTTCCCAAATGATAGGCGAACATACTATTATTTATTTCATGCAACAAATAATAGAGAAGGGTGTTCTATAATGAAAGATGCCTTTGCTAAAATTAATGTCGGGAACGTTGAGTTTCTTGGACCAAATCAACCGAACCCAGAACAACTTAATCTTATTGATTTTAATCTTGAAAAAATTCAAAATTTAAAATCATTAATATGGGAAAAGTATAAAGGACAAACTATTGAGTATGGGAACATCGTAGATACTTATATTGATTCTACACCTTATTTAGAACGTCATATAAGAGAAGCGATTAAAGACATGGATAAAGAATTTTTAGATGTACAACATATAAAAACAAAAACAACAGTGAATATTGGAGATATTATAAACTTCTATGAAATTCCTGTAAAAAAAATAAGAAGCACTCAGATTTCACTATTTTAAATGGGTAATTCTTTCCACATCCGACCTTGCAGAGTACAACCTGCAACCTTTTTATTTACACCACCCCATTGCTTAAAAAAGAATGGTACATTGTTTTCTATGCAGTTATCTCTAATTTCAGTAACCCAGTCTTCTTTTATCGGCCTTGCACCAGGACCACTTTCACCACCAACAATTACCCAATTAATATTATTTAAAGATAAATCTTTAATTTCTGTAATCATTGGTTCTATTGATAAATATTTAATATGTGCAGGAGTATTAACTAAATATGGGATTCTTTGTTTTTGTTCTTCAGATTCCACAGTAACTCCAAGCCAAATATTTTTAGTCCAATTTAATTTCGGGGCTAATTCTTCTAATCTTTCTGCACGTTTTGTTAAAACCTGAAAAGTATGCCAAGATGCACGGTTCATAGTGTTAAAAACTTTTATAATAAAGTCATCGGGCACATCTTTATGAAACAAATCACTCATTGAACAAACAAAAATTGTTTGAGGTCTTTTCCATTTTAATGGTTCTTCTAAACATTCCTCATGCATTGTAACCTTAAAACAGTTTTTATATTTGGGTTGCCCCATTGCATGTAATCGTCTTGTCATTCTTTCTGCATAACAATGTTGACAACCTTCACTAATTTTTGTACAACCAGTAATTGGATTCCAAGTTGATTCTGTCCACTCAATTTTTGATTTTTCTGCCATAATAAATTAATTATACTTATGAAACCTAGCCTTATAACATTTAAATGATGTATTTTCACAGGAAATATATTTAGAATAAAAAAACAGGAGAGCCTCCTTAGTAAACCTCTCCTGGTGCCATTTCATGATATTTGCACAGTGATATGTTAAACAAAAGTATCAAGTAGCAAAGCCTTTTTCTGTTTATATAAATCATCAAGTCTTTTTTGATTTTGGATTTCTTCTTCTAGTTTTAGGTACTCTATTTTCTGTAACTCTATTTCATGTCGTTTTTCTTCTAGTTTGATTTCTAATGAAATAATCTTATCGTTCATTTGGTACCTCAAATCTTATCTGTATATTTTAATTAAAAAATTCACTAATAATTTTCGGAGTTGTTTTTTGTGTTCGTATGAGTGTACATAAACGAATATTAAATTTTTGCCTTAAATTCTGTTCGTAAATCTTCCAACTTGTACTTTACGAATGTTCGCATAAAACATTGACTTTTACGAATAGCGCGTTAGACTGTAGATGCTAAAACTCAAGCAGGGAGATGAATATGGTCAATATTAATTCTAAAACATTTGGTTATTGTCGAGTATCTTCAACAGATCAAAAAGAAGATAGACAATTAGAAGCAATGTTGGAACTTGGAATTAACGAACGAGATATTTTTGTGGACAAATGTTCCGGTAAAAATTTTGATCGACCTCAATACCAATCATTAAAAGTCCAATTAAGAGAGGGCGACATTCTTGTAATCAAATCCATAGACCGATTAGGGCGTAATTACAAGCAGATTTGTGAAGAATGGCGAGAAATTACTAGAGAAATCAAAGCTAATATCAAAGTCCTTGATATGCCGGTATTGGATACTACAAGAACAGAAGGTTTAATCGGTGAGGTGATTTCAGATATTGTACTACAACTATTAAGCTATGTCGCCGAACAAGAACGTGCTTTTATAAAACAAAGACAAGCTGAAGGCATTAAACTAGCTAAAGAAAAAGGTAAACGACTAGGTAAACCTCCCATTGAGTACCCTGAGAATTGGGATAATGTTTATAAGGTATGGAAATCTGGTGCAATTACAGCTAGAGAAGCAATGAAACAATTAAACTTAAAACCAACTTCTTTTTATAAACTGGCTAAAAAGTACGATTAAATAGTACGAATATTCGTACTATTTAGGAATTAGCTAATACAATCATAGCTTGTGTTACAATAAAGCCATGAACAACAATTTTAATGAACAAGAAAAAAAATTCCTTAGAGAAATAGATAATCCAATTCAAGTTTCAAATATACTACATATGTTAATACGGTATGCAAGTGATGTTGATATAATGCAGTTGCTGAAAAACTGTGTAATACTTGATAAAAAATGTTCAAAGGCTTTAGATGTGTTGTGCAATAAATTTGATGGTGCGAATAAAGCAATACTTATTTATCTTATGGTTTATTATTTTGCTTGTGATTATTCATCGGATCCTAAATTAGAAATTCTTGCCGGAATTGTATGTCTTCACCTAAAAGCAATTGCTATCTGCTTTTATAATTATGGTTTTATGTTTGGAGATCAAACTAAATATTCACAAGAAGAACAAAAAGATTTTGAGAACCTTTTAGCAATATTACAAAAAGGAATGGAAGCATGTACAGGAAAAACATGTGATATTACTAAATTAAATGATAAGTATTTATCAGAAGAAGACCTAAAAACAATATTCAATTTAATTATTAACAACTACACGAAATATCATTTTTACTACTGCTTTAATAAGGATAATGTTGTAAAACTTGAAATAAACAAAGAAAACGAAGAAATGTATAATATTGCGTCAAAGTTTTACAAGCTTGTGAATACTAATAGATATCCACATATTATAGAGCCTCAAACTGGTTTTAAATTTCTAATCGGAAGAACACTAAACCTTTCTTATAAAATAACTGAAGATGAAATGGCTTTTATCCCAACAACAAAAGAGGCATTCAAAGGAACCCATAGAAGTTTAGTAAAAGCATTAAGTTATGATTATAGACTTGAACCTTGTCATTGGTGTGAACCAGATTTTAATAAAAAAAATGAAAAGAAAAAGTGTGATAATTGCAAAAACTTATTGGAAGAATTAAATAAGTTAAAGGAAATAACTGAAAATCAACAACTTAAATATACAGATTTTAATAGGCTTATATCTTCTATTAAGTATAAAGATAACGAAAGACTTGCAGACTTAAGAAAAAGAAGAAAAGAAGCGTTGTTAAGTCTAATAAAAGATGATAGTAATAAAGAACAAGTTCAAATTATAAAAAAATTACTAGATATATGTTTTACGAATGAAGTTGTAATAAAAGACTTGGATGAATAATCATCACACATATAAATTAAAAAATCTGCAATTCGTGTTGAATACAGTCGCTGTTTAAGTTTGAGCTGTGTTTTGCTACTGCAATTTGTAAAGATTTGTATCTAAAAATAGACGAATTTTAACAGGATTAATGTGTAAAATCAGCAAAAATCAGCAAAAATTCGCTTAATTTTCTCCTTTTTTTTAGTGCTAATATTTACTGATATTATAGCGTTGTAGATTTTTCTGATTTTGAGAAAAATCTACATTGGCTAAAAGGCACGTTATTTTTGAAAAAGCAGTATGTTTGATACAAGATAAGAACATAAAGAACAGCCGGAACTACAAAATATAAAAGAGGCCAAATCAGACTAATGATATAGGTCTTAGGTAGTTTTGTGCAAAATTTCAGAATAAAGCCAGAAGAAATAATATTAAAAAAGAAAGGACACGAAAGATGAAACAGAAAGAAAAAGACAACAATTTGCTAAGTAAAAAAAGAAAAAAGCTATACGCAAAATACCTAAGAGTAGTTGGGATTGATATAAAATTTCCAGAAATCAAAAAGAAGGAAATCTTGAAGTAAAAAACAAAATAATGATTGCAACTTAAAAAAGGGACTAAATAAAATCGGTGGCTTGAACTTGATTTACTTGATTGACTTAATGAACTCAATGAACTTAACTTTCTCGTCCTAACTGGCTTAGACGGGTGAGCTCAACAAAGAAAATCATACTTCATTTCTCCGTAAGGGAAGATTTCTTATCCTTATTTCACTTAATACTTAATTAAGCCATATTCGGATAGCTCTCTTTTCCTTTTTTCTACCGGACGTTCGCTAGAGCTCCGTCCGGCCCCAATTGAGGGTAATCGGGTTGTAATCATATGTGGGAGTCCCATTTATCCGCATCTCTGCCCTCTTTTAATTAGGAAAGGTTAATGCAATGATACAAATAGAAACAAGAAAGGAAAACGAAAAGCAAGTTAATTTATACGGGATTTCAACATTGTCAGAATTGGCTGAAATTTTAGCTTTTCCAGTGAAAAATTTAATAGAAGCTACTCAAAAAGGGTACAGAAGTTATTTCGTTCAAGGTAAAACAAAGAAAAGATTAATAGAAGAACCTAACGTTATTTTAAAACTTATTTTAAAAGATTTGAAGGAAATATTGTTTGAAATGTTCGATTGCCCCGAATATAACAAGTGTTGGATAAGGGAAAATAACTACCTGAATGCTCAAGCTCACGCAGGACAACATGCATATGTCACAACAGATATTTCAAGCTTCTTCACCAATTCAAAAGCTTGTTATGTTCGGAAATTTTTTAAAAACAAACTTAATATCTCAGGAGAAGCTCTGGAGATATTGGTGCAAATGTGCACATATCGAGGGCATATTCCAACTGGGGCTCCAACTAGCAGTATTATTGCGTTTTTGGCACATAAAGATTTATTCGATGAAATTGCAGAATATATGTCAAAAAGAAATATAACATTTACCTTGTATGTGGATGATATTACTCTTTCAGCCAAACACGGAATTACCGGGGAGGAAATTAAATTTATAAAATCTGTTTTGAAGAAACATAAACTTGAAATAAAACTAGAAAAGACAAAATTCTATAGTTTCAAGAAAGCAATGATTACAGGTTTTTACCTAACTCAAGGTGGAAAAATCAGTGTGCCTGACAGTGTTGGTTATAAAGTAGTTTCTTTGTTGAGGGAAAAACAGTTAGAAGAAATGAACAAAAAAGAGCTTAGGAGGGTAATAGGTTTGATTAATTATTACCAAACGGCAGACAAACATAGCTTTTCGGCTACAAAAAGAAATGCAATCCAGGCATTAAAAAGATTAGACAAAAAAGAAAAAGGAGGAAAAAATGAGTAAAATTATTGGTATTATTGAAGACAAAATGGTAGGCATTTGTGGATGGAAAGGTGGATATAAAGAGGGTACTGACCTTCAACATATTCACATTACTCCGGCTATAACTGTTAATGATTTTAATAATAACAAATTAGAAGGTCTAAAATTCAAAGGAAAAAGTATAAGTAAAAGTTTAGACTATATTAACACTTTCGAATTTGCTTCTAGCAAAATATCTGAAAGAGATCAAAACAGGTTGGAAGAAATTGAAACGGGTGATGTATTCACTTTTGATATTTCGATTAATGTATTGGAAGTTACAGTTGGGAATGAAGACGAAGATGATTATTGCAGGGATAAGAAAACTGAAATTGTCTATGACATTGATAATGCTACATATTCTAACATTCGAAAATACAAAGACAATGAGCCTGTTGATAGAATTATTAAATTAGCACTTCAAAATGCCAACCAATACCGATTCAAGTATGACATTCCAAAAACTCGTGATGAGCTAAATGAGCTTCTAAACAAAATGGAAGAAGATAAATTACCTAAACTAACCGCGGACATGTATATCCAATGGCGTCAAGCTTACCCAGACAATGTATTTATCGAATCCGAATGTGATAAGTTTTTTGAAGAAAATTATGACTTTAGTCTTGAAGAACAGCATGTTGCGCTATTTGAACTGTCTGCGTTAGGATATCTACAGCATGCTCCACTGCCATTGGACATGGACTTGCCATGTTATTTTAAGAATTTGTTAGATAAAACAGATTATTTTGCAAATTGCAGAAAATGCTTATATTAAAAGTTGATTAGTGGATATGGGTAGGAAAAAATCTTCCCCATTCAAAAACAAAAAGATAGGAGAATTATGGACGATACCAATTTTAGTAAAATGGCTATTAAATTACAAGCTATAAGAAAAATTTCAGATTATAAATACAATACTTTGAACAAAAAATTATTAGGAATTTCTGATTCTGTTGAGTTAGATACAGAGTCTGATATAAAGGGAAAAGTAAACTTAAAACAAGCTAGTAAATACACTGGTTTATGCTATGGAACATTTTATTATCGATTTAGAGAAGATAAATTACGACACATATGTTTAGTTAAAAAGCCTATTTTTGATATGAAAGATCTCTCAGAGTATATTCTATCTCACAAAGCTGGAGATTGGTCTAAATTATCATATTCAGATGAAGAATTAATTTATGGTGAAAAAATTAACTTAAAAGATTGCTGTAAATTATCAGGATTATGCTATAACACATTTTATAGCTTTTTCCAACGAAATAATCTGCCTCATTTTAAATATGGACAGAAGGCAATCTTCTTAAAAAAGTATATTACAGAATTAATCGATACAAATTTTATTACAGATTAGGGAGCGTATGGATAACCAAGAACAAATAAACGCATTGATTATACAATTAACCAAACAGCAACAAGAGTTGAGTAAAAAAGAAAAGCTTATTAAAGATTTGGAAACTGAAAATATAAAACTTAAAAAAGGTGTTTCAATTAAAAACAATACTAAAATTAAAGGACTTTATCAAGTAACAAGAAAATCAGGTAAAGTTAAGTATGGTTTTACTATCTATGATGAAAATCATAAACGACGCAGATATGAGAATTTTGATACCCAATCTAAAGCAGAAAAAGCAAGAAGAGAGTTGCTTAATTTAAGGGATGAGAAAAAACTTGCACTGAGTATAAAAAATACCGAAATAACATTTGATTCTCTATATAAAGCCTATGTAACATACGCCGAAGCAAACAACTTTTCAATGAATACAATAACTTCTGGAGAAGGATTATATAGAAACTATCTTCAATTTTTTTCTGATAAGAAAGTTGTTGATATCACCAAACAAGTTGTTCAAAACTGGGCAATTGAAGCAAAGAAGAAAATGCCTGTATATTCTTACAATAATACTTTGAAAAAGGCTAAAGCAATTTGGAATTGTGCATTGAAAAACGATATTACAATTCTGCCAAACCCTTTTAATATTTTGTCTGCAATTAATATTAAAAAGGAAAGGAAAAATCGTGAAAATGTTCGTATAAATATGGAACAAGGTGCACTTTTAATTGAAGTTGCTAAGATGCTGTTTAATGACTACACTGCACCAATTATTGCTTGTAGCTTCTATGCCGGAATGCGTCAAGGAGAAGTATTAGGTCTAAAATGGAGTGATATTGATTTTGAGGCTAAAACGATTGATATTCAACGCCAAATTCAAAGGATAACTAAGAAAAATCTACTCAAAATCTTAGAAGAAAATCCTAATTTATCTGAAGATGATATCTTAATTACAGATAGATTAAAAACTGAAACTTCTAGGTCAAAAATTGCTGTTCCTACAGTATTGATTAAGGAATTAAAGGGATATAGGGCTTCTCTAATAAATAGAGGTGTGCTAGAAGATTTGTGTTTTACAAAACATGGTAAACCTTTAATTGCTGTTGATTTTATTAAACAAAGATTTCAAAGAGCATTAAAAGTAGCATTTGGGAAACGTAACTTCATGAAATTTCATGAATTGCGTGGTTCTTGTGCAACTATACTTCATAAGAAAGGAGTGCCAACTAAAGTAATACAAAAACTGCTCCGTCATGGAAGAGCTTCAATTACAGAAGATATTTATATCGATATTGATAATACTTCTGATTTTGTAAAACAAGAACTTAATAGAGTTTTTGTAAATTAAGAATTACCAAAATAACCAGCCTAAGTTGCCTCAATGTAGGCAACTTTTTTTATTATTAACTAGCCTAAACAAATACCAAAATGGAATGTTTTTGGAACGTTTTTTATTGCATTAAAAAAGAGGGTTTAAAACCCTCTTAAAATGGCGGGAACGACGAGGCTCGAACTCGCGACCTCATGCGTGACAGGCATGCGCTCTAACCAAACTGAGCTACGCTCCCATTTCGTATTGGTTACTTCTTTATTATATATGCTAAAAAATAAATTGCAAGACTTTTTTTTAATTTATTTTTTATATTTTTTTATAAAATGAAAAATTGCTTCGTTCTGTACTATCAGTGTTTATATTGAAGTTAAAATTTACAGACCATACTTTTTGCGTTTTTGCTCAAGATAGAAGTTTAGTCCATTTAATATGCAAAATAAAAAGCCTCGACACTACAGTCAAGGCTTGTAAAATGAATTGTAAAAAATATAATTAATTTAATCTTTATACAAAGGTGCTAATTTTTTTGATTGTTGTGGAATTACACCCTCTTCGATTGATTGATAAACTCTGTAGTCAATATCTGCAAAGCAGTTATCAATACTTTCTATACCGCTCAATTCAGTTTCGTTAATATTATCGCTTTCAATCATATCAGCGATAAGTTCAAATCTGTCAACATGTTCTCTGAACCTGTCTGTAGCGTAATCCTTAGCCTGCCATGTTGTAATCAAGAACGGCCAATCTGAACTTTGTAATAGCAGATTTTCTCTAGCTAATTGATTCAATGCTCTATGCAACATCTTATCTTCAGGTATATTTGGATATTTATCCGCAATTGATGTGATACGTTTTTCGCAAGAGTGGATAATAGGCCACATCCATTCTGTCAAATGGTTGTTCCATACATAGAAGTGACCGCCTTGTCCCCAAGATGACTCAGGAATTTGAATAGCTTCTGTTGGAGGATGAGCATGCAAGTATTCGCCTGCTGTCATTCGTTCAACTTCAGGAAGATATTGGCTGAATTTTTTAATAACCTGTTTAATAAATTCAATACCTTCGAACCACCAGTGACCGAACAGTTCAGTATCAAATGATACCATAATTAAACCTTCTTTGCCGTTGTGAGAATTTTTGTAATCATTCATCAAGTGGTAAAGCATTGTTGTGTAGTGGTCTGAATTCTCGTTGATTTTGTTTAATGCGATTACCGGATCATACAACATTTTGTCGCCCAAATCTGTAGTAGGTGATGTGATTCTCCAATAATTCATGCCAGATTTATCATCTTTTTTATGGAATTCTCTGAAACAGCCATCTCCAGGATAACCATCAGCAGCTGACCAAACTTGATAACCTGCTCTATCGTTTCTTCCCATAACCGCAACTTGTGCATCAGGTAACCAGTATGCTGAATATGTGTCATAACCGGTTGGTTCGCGCTCAGGTAGCGGAATGTATTCAATGTTTCCGTAAACCCCAACTACACGACGGCAACCGATAGAGTTTCCACCTTCAATAACGTGAGATTCTGTGAAGAAATATTCAATATCGTTGTTTTGAAGAGTTACTTCAATTGCAGGTCTCCAGTGCTTTTGTCCGTCTTTGCCAACGAATTCATAACCTTGACGGTATGCGCATTCCGGCAACCAACAACCTTTAGCTTTTTTGCCAAAGAATTTTTTAGTCGTATCAGAACCAACTTTGAATTGTGCATTCAAGTTGTTATCTGTAGCTAATAATGGTGAAAATCCGTGAGTAGCACCAGATGTAGTAATTTCAATGCAACCCAAATCCTGATATTTTTTGAAAGCTGCAATCAAATCCATATTGTATTTATTGATAAATGAATTTTTGATATTGTTAAACCAGTCAAAATAGTATTTTGCTAAGTATTTTAAGTGTTGAGAATGAGGAACTTTTTCATCTGGATATCTGTCTAGGTCTTTTGAAACACTTTTGATTCTAGAATCCAAATATTCAACAAAACCGTGTTTAAGGTGTTCATCATTCAATTGTTCTGCCAAAATTGGAGTAATTCCGACAGTCAATTTAGCTTTAATTCCTTCGTCATATAATTCTGAAATTGCATTCAATAAAGGAACGTATGTTTCCGCCATACATTCATAGAGGTTTTCCTCACCAAATGGCCACATCCCTGCTTTTCTGTAGTAAGGAAGGTGACTGTGTAACATAAAAACGAATTGACCTACTGCCATTTTTTCCTCCAATCTGCTGAATTATAATAAATATAATTCATTTATGTACAAATTATATATACCACAAATGGGTAAAAAATATAATACTATTTAACTAGTTCTGCTGAATAATTTTACAAATATTAACAGTAAGTCGAAAAATAAATTTTTATGAAAATTATGATAAAATTTTGAATGTGCTAAGGAGCTAAAATGCTTTTAATAAAAGCGTTTACGGCACACAATTTTGTTTTATCTTTTTTAATTAATTCCAAATTTGATGCGATTTCATTTGAGTAATCTTCTGCTGTTAGTTTTTCTGAAAAAGTAAAAAGGTCGGATAGAGAAATCTTTAGAGCTTCTGCAATTTTTATAAGATTGTCAGGTGATGGGAAAAATTTTCCTCGTTCTACAGAGCTAATACTATTAATGTCAACGTCAACATATTCAGCAAGTTTTTCTTGAGTCATGTTGTTTAATTTTCTGTATTTTTGGATATTTTTACCAAGATTTTCTTTCAAATTCATCATTTTATTTTCCTTAAATTTATTTTATCTATTAAGGATTGAACTAATAACAAATTAATGCTTGTAATTTTTAATTGAAATTCAAAGCTATACATGTATAATATACATGTGTTACTTTGAATTATTTTAAAAAATAATATCTATTACATTGATAAATAAAAAGGAGTTTTTATGACAAAAGTTTCAATAATCGTGCCTGTATATAATGTTGAAAAGTATTTGAAAAGGTGTTTAGATAGTTTGGTTAATCAAACTCTAAAAGATATTGAAATTATTTGTGTAAATGATGGTTCAACCGACGGTTCGCTTGCAATATTAAATGAATATGTAAGAAATGATGATAGGATTGTTGTGATAAATCAAGAAAATTCAGGGTTATCTGTTGCGCGCAATAATGGTATAGGTGTCGCAAAAGGTGAGTATCTCGGATTTGTGGATTCAGACGATTGGGTGAGTGAAGATTATTTTGAAAAGTTGTATAATTCTGCGATTCAAAATAATGCAGAAATAGCGGTTGGTGGTATTATTCGTTTACATAGATTTAATCGCAGAAAGTTTTTGACTTTTGATAAAGAGATTGTGACAAGTGATATAAATTTAAAGTTTGAATTGTGTGATATGCCGGAAAAATCTTATGTTTGGAATAAAATTTATAAAAGCTCAAAATTAAAAGAAATAGGGCTAAAATTTGAGGAAGGAATTGTTTTTGAGGATTGTATTTTTACACCTCAAGCTCTTTTTTATTTTGACAAAATTGTTACTGTTCCTGATGCATATTATTTTTATTGGCGCAGAAGTGATTCTATAGTCAAGCAAAAAGATGAAAAGACTCTTGCAAATATGGCTTACGCTCATAAAAAAGCTCAGGAATTTATTGAAGAACACAATATTGATATATCATCACACAAGCCTGATTGTTATAGGTTAAAAATATTTGGGTTAACGGTATTTAAGATTCGCAAAAAAGGTCCGCGAAAGCAATATATTTTATTTAATATAATTAAGTTTGGAAAATTGTAGAAATGTCATTATTTATACAAAAAGTCGGAAATCCAAAATTGAATTTCCGACTTTTTATACTTTCATAACCAAAAACTAAATAGCTACTGATTGTGATTTTACATCCATTTCCATTGGTCTGCCTTTTAGCAATTCAACATTCAAGTTTCTTGATTGTTCGATTTTTGCCATTGGAAGTGGAGCAGCCTTGACCGGTGTTTTTGCAATCACTGTAGGTGACTTAGCAATTCCTTTTGCTCCTGAAGAGATAACCGCCGGTGATTTTTGCGCAATTGTAGGATATCCTTTTCTTGCTGCAATCATTGCCGGATCCGGATGAGCCTTTAAATGATTGTAATCGGTCATAATCTTTGATACAAATCTTCTTGTTTCGCCAAATGGAGGAACTGAACGATATTTTTTTACGTTTGCAGGACCTGCGTTGTATGCGGCAAGTGCAAGTTCTACTGAACCAAACATCTTGTACATAGATTTGTAATACATAATACCGCCTTTGATATTATCATCAAGTGAATAAGGGTTTAACCCCATTCTTCTTGCGGTTGAAGGCATCAGTTGAAAGACACCTACAGCTCCGTGTGAGCTTCTTGCTTCGTGTCTAAATCCTGATTCTGTTTTGGCAATACTTAACGCGATTGCCGGGTCTACGCCCATTTCGATAGAATGTTTTACTATCGCTGCCTTGACTGTACTAACATTGGCTGCTTGCACAGGTGCACACAAAAAGAACACTAGTGCAATAGTGAATAGTAATAATTTTCTCAAAATGTAATCCTCTAGTTGTAAATTGAAAATTCTCCAAAGACTACTTTTGTGTTCTTACTTTTTGATAAGATTTTCGTCTCTTTTGAATATGTTTATGTAACCATAGTATTACAAAAATTTAAAATTTCAACCCCTAAGTGGCTATTCTGAAATTGTGAGCTATCTGAAACTGTTTCATAGTGCGAGTTTTGAGAATTGTTAATTAGTGTAAAATGTACGTCAATTTTGTCAAGTTTTGGGTGAATTTTATAGAAACTTGAAACAATATTAAGATTAATTTTTTTTGATAGTTTTGTATGTTGTTTTTGATTTTTGCATGTGCGTATTAAAAGCAATATTGTACAAAATATCTATGTCATTCAGAAAGCTTAGAAAATTTGTGTGAGCTTAGTGAACACATCATTATCTTGCTATTCAGCATGGTCAAAATAAATTTACATGACAGGTACAGTAATGACAGGACTTTATCAATCTTCCATGTTGTCACAACTTTACTAAATCAAAATTTTTGCTATAATGTATTTGTAAAAACCTAAAGGGGAGATGATTTATATGAAAAAGGCTACAATTGCAGTTGCGTTATTTATATTATTTTTGGGTTCACTAAGTTGTGTTTTTGCTGCAACTTATACTAAATTTTCTTCAAAATTTATTAAGAATTTTCAAGATTGTGACAAATATGAGGAAACTGTTGTTTCAGAATTTGAAAATCAGCAATTTACAACTACTCGTAAAATTTTAGGTTGGAGAAATGGAATGTGTAAGTACCAAGAAGTTGTTTCATCTCCGAAAGACAAGTATCAAATTGATTGCAATTTTACAGCTATTCAGATGGAAGATTTGTATAATTCAATGAGAGATAGGTCTAAAGAGCCTATTACTTACGAATTGGATGCTTATGCTGAAGTTAAGAACCCAAAACCAAATGCTAACAAATATGTGGTTGTAGGTTCTACTACAATCAAAGGTAACAAGGCTTATATTACATGGGCCAAATACCAAAACAATCCATATTTTTGTAAGCCAACAAAGTTAAATTAGGGCAGTTCAGAATGACAGTGACTTATGTACACTGTTTGAGACCCTGAAACATAGGGTGACAAGTTGGGTAAAAATAAACCTTGACAGAGATTACTAAGTGGGATAGGTTCACTAGCCCACCTTAAACTAAAAAGAACCTTGCATTTTGTGCAAGGTTCTTTTGTTATATTGTGTGCAGAAATTAAGCTTGTTTAGTTTCTGAAGCTTGCGCTTTTTTAGCATTTTGTTCGTGAATGTAATGTCCAATGTAGTTAGCCGGTTTCATTACAAGAACCGGAACGATATATCTGTATACCATACCGAACACTAACAATGATTTCAATGTTTCAATTCCTTCAAAGTGAGTTGTTAGTTTAGGGTTTCTCAAGATATCTACGTTGAAATCTGCAATATTTCTGTAGCTTAATTTACCTGTCTTTTTCAAGAATTCAAATGCTTCGTTTGATTCAGGAGTTAATGCTGCAATCCATTTCTTCAATGTTGGTCTAATTGTTTCTGCCATTGATTCGATTTCCTTCTTCGCAGTGGCAGAAAGTTCTTTATCGCCTAGAGCAAGACCTTCTGTTAATTTGGTAAGTTTTTCTTCCCCAAGAGCTTTTTTAACTTCTTGCATTTCAGCTGAATCAGGAGCTATTTGGTTCAACCAAGTTTTTAATAATGGTTTTACATCACTTGTGTCGAATTGAGTATTTAAGTTGTCAACTGCTTGTTGTTTGATTTCCTGTAATAATTCTTTACCTTCTTTTGTGTCAGGATTTACATGTTCATACCAATTTTTCATCATTGATCTAAGGTCTTTAGCATCCCATTCCCCTAAAATCTTTTTATTCATGACATCTTCTTTGCTATCTTTGTTATTTTGCAAGTAGTTAGCAGCATATCTCGTTGTTGCTTTGTCACAAGCTTTTGCAAGTTTGGCATCTAAGAAATATGCACCTGCTGTAGATACCGCCCAAGTAAGTACATCGTTGATTGCTAATGTCTTACGTTTTTCAGGGTCAAGTTTGTCGTTTTCTAATGTTCTAACAGCATACATACCAGAAATAAGAGTTGACCCTAAAGCTGACATGTGAGTTGTCATATTGTTCCATTTAGGGCTATTTGTATGGGCTACAATATACTTTGCAGGTTTGCTGTTATAAAATTTTACAAAGTAGTTTTTCGCAATCCAATCAGCGAATTTGCCAAACCAACCTTCCGGTTTTTGAGCTGCTGTTGTTGCGGCTTCTGTTGCAGCACCTGCAATACTAGTAAATCTTGGTTGGTAACCTTTTGAAGGTGCAATTTGTTTAAAGTTAGAGGTATATGCTCTGTTTTGATAATTATTGTAATTATTTAGTTGAGTAATTTGCATTATTCCATACCTCCTTGTACTGATTTGAATGCTGGACTTGTTAATTGAGTCTTGGCAAAGTTCATGTTTTGTTGTTCAGCCTGCTGAGGAGCTGTAGTTTTTTTACCTTTTTCCATATGGAAAACATATTTCAAAATTGGAGGAATCAATGCAATTGTCAACATTGCTTTTGGAATACCAAGAACTAAAGTATCAGGAATGAATTGAGCCATTTTTCTTAGTTTTTTATATGCAATAGATTTTTCTAATTTTCTTTTTCCAATTTCTTTTATACCGAAGAGTTTTTCAAGTCCTTGCAAATATTGTTTAGGATTATCTTTAATCATTCTGAAAGCTTTGTTGAATGGAGCCATCACGATAGAAGATACTGCAAAACCGATTAAGGCTGATGATATTGCGTGTGATGCCGCATATATACTGTCTTCTTTATCTTTTTTTCCTGCCATTGCAAGGTTTGTTGCCGGTCTCAATCCGCCTGCTACAACAAGGGCAACTAAAGCTTGAGCGTTTACGGCTTGGTCTGCTGCGGTATCAAGCAACCATTGAAATTTCTTTGAACTAAAGATTTTGTCGCAAAACGGTTTGCCCAAATCTGAGTAAGAATTAGCGGCAGCTCCAAAACTCGTTAAGCTACCGCCATAATATCCTCTATTCACACTTTTTTTGTTACACAAATCCACACTATTCTCTTTAAAGCCATGCCCATTCGTGTTCTTTCGCTTGGGTTTGCTAATAGAGTCAGCGGAGTAAATTTTAATTGAGTCTATATTCATGTCACACCACTTAAATTAATTAACTGCTACACACTAATCTTAAAACAAAGGAAAATAATTTTTGCGTGATAATTACGAAAATGTTACAATTCAATTTCAAAATTAAGATTATTAAGTAAAACTGTTATATTATTTATATATAAGAAGATTTTATTTGTTCAAGAGGTGCGATGCGAGGATGAACGTGAGCAACGATACGAATTTTGATATAAAGGCCATAGCTCAAAATTGCGGTCTTTTTGGGGGCATGGATGACAATCTCGTAATCTCAAATATTGATAACTTAAAAACACTATACCAATCTTCTCAACTTGTTGAAATATATAATTACATGCTATCTGTTGCAACAGAGCCTGATGTAATTATGCATATAATAAGAAATTTGGATGTTTATCGTGACCCATCAAGTCTTGAATATCTTGTGGATGTTTTGTTATTAAAAAATGCAAATTGTTCAGATTCTGAAACGAAGGAAAAATATAACAATGTTCGTGTAATGTGCGCCAAGGCTATTGCAAACCAGAAAAATACGGATGTTGTCTCATCTTTACTCTATTGTATGAATAATAAAAACGAAAATTACCGAGTTAGACTGGCATGTGCGGATGCTCTTGGACGAATAGGTGACAGGTTCGCTGTTGCTCCGTTGATTGACGTTGTAAATGATGAGGATGAAAAATCTGTGTATTTGCGTGAATCAGCTGTATCTGCTTTAGGTTTGTTGGGTGATAAAAGAGCTATTGACCCACTCGTTAGTATTATCGAAGCCAAGCAAGGGCTCATGGACAAATTTAGTTTCTTAAAAGAACGTGCAATTGAAGCGCTTACCAAAATGGGGTTTTCTGATAATGAGCGCGTTTTCAAAGCTTTGCGTAATTCTTTGTCAGATGAATCATCACAGGTAAGAATAAATGCTATTGAAGCATTGATGGATAGTGACCATCCAAAAGCTTATGAAACTATTAAACATTGTCTTGAAACAGATTCAGATGTAGAAGTTAAGAAAAATGCAATGATTGCTTTATATAATATGTCTGACCGTAGTATTTTAGATGAAATTATTAGCTCTCCGAATTATCCTGATGCCTTGAAAGTCGAGGCGGTTACGATTTTGGAAGAGTATGAGGAAGAACAGGAATAATATGAACAAATCTATAATTTTATTATCTGGGGGCTTAGATTCATTGGTAAGTTTAGGATTAAAAAAAGAAGAGTTAAATGTTTCTTTAGCATTGACTTTTGACTATGGACAAAAGTCTGCCGAACAAGAAATTGAAGCCTCTGCAAAAATTTGCGAATACTACAAATTGGAACAGAAAATTATAAAACTTGACTGGCTAAAAAACATTACTCAAACATCACTTGTTTCAGATAAAGATATTCCGACAGGGAATGAACTTGATAATCCTGAAAATTCTGCAAAATCTGTTTGGGTTCCAAATCGAAACGGTTTGTTTTTAAATATTGCAGGAAGTTTTGCAGATTCTTACGGTTATGATTTTATTTTGATTGGTGCAAATAAAGAGGAAGGGCAAACTTTTCCTGATAATACTCAAGAATTTATTAATGCAATCAATAAAGAATTTGAATTTTCGACTCAAAAATCGCCAAAAGTTGTTGCACCCTTGATAAATTCTGACAAAAATGATATAGTCATGTTAGCTTTGCAACATGGTGTTCCTTTAGAACTTACCAGAAGCTGCTATCAAGGCGGCGCAAAGCATTGCGGGATATGTGAGTCATGCTCAAGGCTTAAACATGCGCTTGAAGCAAACCATGCCGACGAGTACATAAAGGTTCTTTTTGAGTAAGAAGATGAAAACATTATTTATTGAAAACGAAATTAAATATATAGGTTCGCAATTAGCGCCACATTGGATTTACAAGAATTTTAAAATTCAGGGAGATGCGATTGTTGCATTTGTGGGTGAATGTGAAGTTAAGTTGACTGAGATGGTTGATATTGAAGATGTTATAAATAATGAGCCGATTTATAGCAAATATATGCTTAGTTTTATAACAGAACAATTCAATGTTGAGCTTGTGGAAGGTGTTTTTCGTCAGCGATTACTTGTAACATGCATCAAAGAAGCATTGGAAAGACGCGGTTTTTTTGTTAGAAGAAACGGTGATGATTTGTTTGTTAATGACAAAAAACTGTCTGTGTCTATCGCTACTAAATCAATGACATCAGTTTTAATACATACAGGTTTGAATATTTTGTCTGATGGTGCACCAATTCCGGTATCGGGTTTAGGTAGCGATTTAGGAATTGAGGATATAAAAGAATTTGCGCAAGAAATTATGCAGAAATACAGTGATGAAATTGAAGATATAATTCTTGCAAGTACGAAAGTGCGAGGTGTTTAATGTTAAAAGATACTGATAAATACGAAACTTCTTCACATTTTTCATATAATGATTACAAGAAAAAAGTTCAAAAAGCTCCAAACAAGGATATGACCTTGTTTATTTCAGTTTTTATTGTTGGAGTACTAATAATTCTTGGTTTTGCAAAAATTTTGTCACCAAATGTTGATGTTGGTATTACTTCTGATGATGAAGTTGCATCAGTGCAAGATGATGATAATTCTTCAAACGGTTCTGTTATTGATGATCGCTTACGTAATTTGCAACAAGAGGATGAAGGTAAAAAATCTGATTCAGAAGACATGTTTTCTCCTGAATTGGATGAAAAAGTTATTTTGCCTCAACAAAAGAGAAAAACTGTTGGTCAAATGGAAGCAGAACTTGCAAAAGTTCAAGATGCAGTAAAAAATAATCAGCCGGAAGTTGAAAAAATTGATTCGCAGAAAAATAAACAATCTTCAGTTACTAAACCTGTTCAACAAGCTCCAAAACCTCAATCCGCTATGGCTCCTGAGCAAATTATTAATGCAAAAGTTGTTGTAGGGTATTATGCAACTGAAAAGCAGGCAGAAGTTGCTAAATCTATTATACAAGATGCAGGATTGGGTGTTACTCCAATTGTTAAAAATCTAGGTGGCTATTATACTTTACAAGTGGGTTCTTATTCTTCTAGAGAGAAGGCTCAACAGGCTGCAAACGGATTGCTAAAGAGCAATTTCCCTGCAAGAGTGATTGTTGAGTAGAGTTGGTAATAAGGCAAAAATAATAATTGCTCTTCTAAATTTTTAAAATAACAAATAATAATATAGGTCGGCATTGCTATGCTGACCTATATTATTATGAAAAATAAATATTTATCTTCCACAAGTTTATTCTACCATTTTAAGCAGGTAGGTGCAATATTTTTAGTTCGCTTGTGTTTTGGTTATATTTTACATATAATTTAGGTATGGAAAATATTAAGAGAATTAAATTAAGGGATTTTGAAATTGGTGGGGATAAATTAACTATTCTTGCCGGTCCTTGTGCTGCAGAAAGTCAAGAAATCTTGAACGAAACGGCTCAAGGTTTAAAAGAAATTACACAGGATTTGGATATTAATTATGTATTCAAATCTTCATTTGATAAGGCTAATCGCTCGTCTATCACTTCATATAGAGGTCCAGGACTAGTGAAAGGTTTGGAGATGTTGCAAGAGGTTAAAGATAAATTTGACTTACCGATTGTGACAGATATTCATACTCCTGACCAAGCTGAAACAGTGGCAAAAGTTGCTGATATTTTGCAGATTCCTGCCTTTTTGTGTAGGCAAACAGATATTTTGGTTGCAGCCGCAAAAACAGGCAAGATTGTAAATATTAAAAAAGGTCAATTTTTATCACCTGAACAAATGGGGTCGTTGGTTAAAAAAGTCGAAGATTCTGGAAATCATCAAATTTTGTTGACCGATAGAGGTTCATCTTTTGGGTATAACAATTTAGTTGTGGACTTTAGAGGAATTCCTATTATGCAATCTTTTGGTTATCCGGTGGTATTTGATGCGACTCACAGTGTTCAACTTCCTGGAGCTAAAGGTAATTGTTCAGGTGGTGACAGAAGGTTTGTGCCAACTTTAGCTAAAGCTGCAATGGCGGCAGGAGCTAATGTGTTGTTTTTTGAAGTTCATCCTGACCCTGATAAAGCATTATGTGACGGTCCAAATATGGTAGCTTTAAAAGATGCAAGAGAATTATTTGCAATGTGTAAAAAAATATTTGAGGTTGTCAGAAACAAATGATTATAAAAACTTTTGTAGAAGGACCGATAAATGCAAATAACTATCTTATAATTGATGAGGACTCAAGAGAAGCTGTGTTGATAGACTGTTCTTCTGCTCGTCCTGAATTTGTTCAAGCAATAAAGAATAGTGACGTAAAGTTGAAATATATTCTTTTGACACATGGTCATTTTGACCATTTGTTGGGTGTGGATAAATTCAAGTCAGAGTTTGGGGTTGATACTTACGTTTCTCAAGATGACTTATCCCAAATCAAACTTGCTCCAAATATGATGTTAATGTTTGCAGGGGAAAAGATTCCTGATATTGGCGAAATTACACATTTTGTAAAGGATGGAGATGAATTTTCAATCGGAAATACTAAAATTAAAGCTATTTCAACTGCAGGTCATACGAGAGGTGGAATGTGCTATCTTATTGGCGACAACCTTTTCTCCGGTGATACCTTATTTAGAGGCAGTGTAGGTCGTTGTGATTTGCCGGAAGGTGATTTTAGGGCAATTGAAAAAAGTATCAAAGAGAAACTGTTTAAATTGCCTGATGAAACAACCGTATACACAGGTCATGGCGACAAAACAACAATCGGCTACGAAAAAAGATTTAATGAAATTGTAAATGTATAGAGGTATAAAAATGAAGGAACAATTAGAAAAAATTTATTCTGATGCTGTTGCAGATATTGAAAAAGCTGCAACCGTAAAAGATTTGGAAGATATCAAATTCAAATATTTGAGCCGAAAGGGTGAATTTAATGAAATTAAAAAGGGTTTGAAAGACTTATCGCCTGAAGACAAAAGAGTTGTAGGTTCATTGGCAAATGATATTACTAAAAAATTGGAATCTTCAATTTCTGAGAAATTTCATTTGTTCTATGAACAAGAGTTAAATAAAAAGCTAGAAAAAGAAAGATTGGATGTAACGCTTCCCGGACAGTTTATTCCACGCGGTCATGTTCATCCGTTGACTTCTACTACGAATGAAATTGTTTCAATTTTCCAAAGTTTAGGTTTTTCAGTTGCTCCAAACGAAAATTCTCCTGAGGTTGAAACAGAATATTTCAACTTTGATATGCTCAACGTGCCAAAAGATCATCCTGCACGTGATATGCAAGATACATTCTATACAGATGTTGCGAAAAATGTTGTGTTGAGAAGTCAAACTTCAGGTGCTCAAATTCACGTAATGGAAAATCAAAAACCTCCAATCAGAATCATCGCTCCGGGTAGAGTATACAGAAATGAGAACATAAATTCTCGTAAAAATAACTTTTTCCACCAAATTGAAGGTCTTTATGTTGATAAAGATATAACCTTTGGAGATTTGAAGGGTGTGTTGAATGAATTTATCAGAATTTATTTTGGAGCAAGTCGTCCAACAAGATTTAGAAGCAGTTTCTTCCCATTCACCGAGCCTTCTGCAGAAATTGATGTTCAATGTATTATGTGTGAAGGAAAAGGATGTAGAACATGCTCAGGTACAGGTTGGCTTGAAATTCTTGGTGCTGGCATGGTAGATCCTAACGTACTTCGTGGTGTTGGTATTGACCCTGATGTATATTCTGGTTTTGCATTTGGTATGGGGGTCGAAAGGCTTGCTATGCTTAAATATGCCGTTGATGATATCAGATTGTTCTTTAATAATGATGTTAGATTTTTAGAACAATTTAAACACTAGTTTGATAACTTATAAAGGTAAAAGGTCATATTATAGTGGCTTTTTACCTTTTTCAATAAACAGTTACAGGAGATTTTTATGTCAATAATTATAATGATTTTGCTACTAAGCTTTTTGGTTCTTGTTCACGAGGCAGGGCACTTTTATGCAGCCAGAGCTTTAGGAATAAAGGTTTCAAAGTTCGGTTTTGGTTTGCCTATAGGACCAACATTGTGGAGCAAACAAGTTGGAGATGTAGAGCTCGTTGTTCATGCATTTTTGTTGGGTGGTTATGTTTCATTTCCTGATGATGAAAAAGATTCAAACTTACCAGCAGATTCTATGGACAGATTTATAAATCGTCCTGTATGGCAAAGAATGATAGTAATTTCAGCCGGTGTAATCGCAAATATCATAACTGCATTTGTTCTTGTTCTGTTGACTGCGTTTATTCAAGGAAAACTTCCATCAGGACAATATCAAGTTTATGTGGATAATATTGCAGCCGAAAAAAATGAATCAGTATGGTCAAGTGGACTTCAAAAAGGTGATAAAATTTTAAAAATTAACGGTTCTGATATCGAATCTCCTTATGCTCTAACGTTGTATGCTAAAAATAGCGCGCGTTTTGATGGCAAGGTTGAAGAAGAAACAGTTAAGACCAATTTTGAGAAATTAACAAAATTAAATCCAAAACTTTCAGCTGATAAAACAATTCCGCAAAATACAAAGGTTGTTTTGCCTGTTCGTCAGGATGAAAATGAATTACATATTGATAAAGAGGCTTTAAAAGGCTACAAATTGTATCACGACAGTCAAGTCAATTTGACTTCTGAACAAGTTAAATTAAGAGACTCTTTAAAAGACCAAAGCGTTTACATGTCTGAAGGTAATGTTACTTTGAGTGATTTGGCTTATGCTGTTTCTGATACTCAAAGACCTATTCATATTACGGTTGAACGTAATGGTAAATCTGTTGATTTGAAAACTATTTATTCAAATGAAAAAGGAATTATCGGTATTCAACTTGGAGCTAAAGAAATTTTGATGCCGACAAAAGGGTTTACTTCGGTAATTTCAGGAAGTTGCAGATATTTGTGGGAACAAACATATATGCTTGTTTATGGTTTGTGGCAGCTATTTACAGGTAAAATTCCTATGAAAGATTTGCACGGAATCGTTGTTATTACAAAAATCGGTGGAGATGTTATTAACAATAGCGGATTTTTCTCAGGATTGTTGCTTACGGCAATGATATCTTTGGATTTGGCTTTAGTTAATTTCTTGCCGATACCTGCTCTTGATGGTGGTCACTTTATGTTTTTGGTTATAGAAAAACTTAGAGGTAAACCGCTTGACGAAGAGACTATAAACAAAATAAGTTCAGTGTTTTTCTTGTTGTTAATTTTGTTTATGGTATTTGTTGTGTTTAATGATGTGTACGCACTAATTAGACACAAATTCTAAAAGGTATACATAATAACCCTGTATAAGATAGCGAAATAGGTATAATAAATAAAAAAGGGGGACAATTTAAACAATGTTAGATTTTATTCACTCGCATGGAATGATAATTTCAGGAATGATATTATTGATTTCTTATATTTTCATCGCAAGCGAAAAAATTCAAAAATCAGTAGTTGCACTGGTTGGTGCATCTTTGACAATGCTTTTGGGGTTAATCCCATTAACATTAAATCTTGATAGCAATGTGAAAGGTGTTTTTGAATATGTAGATTTTGAGGTAATTTTCTTACTGATTGGTATGATGATTATCGTGCATATTGCCAGTCGCAGTGGTGTTTTTAAATGGATGGCATTAAATTTATTAAAATTGACAAAAGGGCATCCGAAAACAGTTTTGTTTGCACTAGCGGCATTTACGGCTATTGCATCAGCTTTTCTGGATAATGTAACAACAGTTGTACTTATGATGCCGATTACTTTTGTAATTGCAAAAGAGTTTGATACGGATCCTGTACCATTTTTGATTACAGAAGTTCTTGCATCAAATATTGGTGGCACTGCTACTTTGATTGGAGACCCTCCGAATATCATTATTGGTACAAGAGCAGGATTGAGCTTTATGGCTTTCGTAAAAGAATTAACTCCAATTGTAACAATAATATTCCTTGTTTGTATTTCATTGTTGATTTTCTTGTTTAGAAAAGGCTTGAAAGCAACTCCAGAAAAAATGGAACATGTTGCAAATTTGGATAACTCAAAAACTATCACTGATAAAAATTTGATGATTCGTTCAATGATTACGTTGGCTCTTGTAATTTTAGGATTTGTAACTCACGATATTACACATATTTCAGCGTTTGTGTTTGCGGTATCAGGAGCAGCGTTTTTGTTACTGTTTGAAAAACCAAAAGAAATTTATCGTGATGTTGAATGGCTTACAATTTTCTTCTTTGTTGGTTTGTTCATCATAATTGGTGGTTTTGAGGCAAACGGTGGTATAAAATTTTTGGCAGACCAGTTGATTGTCTTGACTCATGGAAGTTTGGATGCTGCAACAATGATTATTCTTTGGGCATCAGGAATCTTGTCAGGTATAATTGATAATATTCCTTATACAGCAACAATGGCGCCATTGATTTCTGAATTAATCAATCCGGCTAATCCGAATGCGATAACAGGTCATGTCCATGCACTTTGGTGGGCATTGTCTTTGGGAGCTTGTCTTGGCGGAAACTTAACTATTATAGGTGCTGCTGCAAATGTTTTGGTTAGTGAAACTTCAGCATCTCATGGACACAAGATTTCATTCTTGCGATTTATGAAGTATGGCGCATTGGTGACATTTATTTCACTTGTTTTAAGTTCTGTTTATTTGTATTTCAGATTCTTGCACTAGGTGTTGAATAAAAAAGCAGATATTAGTGGACGGAGGGGTTTCACCCCTCCGTCTTTTCTTTTCAATGGAAAAGTCCTTGCAAAGCAAGGACTTTTTATCTTTTACCGAAAATGCAAATCTTTAGAACAGGAATTAATTATTGCTCAACACTAATCTAAATGTTGCCAAATTTTTAATTGATAACATAGCATGTTTGTTATGTTGTTCTTCAGAAATATTAAAGATTCTGATAATTCTTTGGATTTCTGCCAAATCTTTGTAATTTCTGATTCTATACACATTTTCAACTGGGTCTGTAACTACTGACATCAATGTGTTTAATTCCTGTTCTTTCATAACCTGTTATCCTCTTTCCTATATACTCTTATATAAAGTATTTTTCTTTGTGAGAATTGCCAAATTTGTTGTCTTTTTGTTAATAATTCTTAATAAACTTCCTAAATGTGAATTTATGCCATTAAATCAATGTTTTGAGCCAAAACATTTGATGTTGAGTTAGGACGGAGCAAATTGTAAGGACCATCGTTGTAGATGCTTTTCGCAAATTGTGTGTTGTGTTTAATTTCAGGAGAAAAACTCATTGGAGTGCCAGAGGTTTGCAATGTGCGATAAATTGCAACGCTACGTGAAGGGTTTGTATTGTTGTAATCTTCGACTCTGCCGATAGGTAAAGTCGTATTTGAACCTGAGTAAATGAATCCCATAATTTTCCGATATCCCTACTTACATTATAACGTATGTTTAAATAAAATATAACCCCATGAACTAAAAATCGGAGGTGACAATTGCCACCTCCGATGAATAATTATAATATTTTTAGAAATAATTAATTGACCAGTTATATCCACCATAAGAATAGTTTTTACCAACTCCATTTTTATACGTTACAGAAGAATAATTTGGTCTAACGCCATAGGCATAATGAGCTCCACTAAATCCACATGTAGCATTAGTGTTAGTTGAATTAACCTTTTTTGTAAAGTAGTAGTAGTCGTTACTCTTTGAGGATTCTATTGCATTTTTCAAATTAGCACCAGACATTGAACCAGCTTCTTTGCCCTCACAATACAGGGTAATATCTGGTGGGGTTGCACCAGCTGGGAGAGGGTCAGTTTTCCCATTTATTTTTGCAACAGTTTGACTGGCATTAATATATACCTTGCAGGTACTATCGCCATTTCTGCAGTCAGCAGGATATAAATTAACTGTTATATCAATTTCTTTAGCACAGGCTGGTGCTAAAGGCGCAATTACGGAATTATCACAACATTCTTGATTTAAGGTTGAAGTAATTAATCCTTTATTCAAGTAATATTTACAACAATCCTCGCTGTAATCCCCAATTTCACAAGGATTATCAGGGTCTGGCGTGATTTCTGGTTTGTCTGTTGTTGCAACGCTTTCGGTGCTTTCACCTGTTGGGTCATAAGCAGTAAAGGTAACTGGACTGATTTTATTAGCTCCAGACAAAACAATAAAATCTTTACCAAATACATTAGGGCCTTTAGGACCATTTAAATCAATAATTCCATAAACCGCAGATTGTCCAATTTGAGGTGTTAAGCAGATACTTGTGCCATTTTTAAGTTTTGCGCAAGCACCTTTCACAAGACTTTGCGTATTTCCTGCGGAGTCTTTATATGTTTGTGTTTTAATATCATATTCTTTTTTATCGTTTCCGCTGAATTCATAGTATTTATCAGCAAAACATTCTTTTAAAATTGTATCTTTGTTCTTTGTAAAATCTCCATAATATTTAGAAACTCTTAGGTATTTTTTTATAAATGTACCTGAGGTTGTATCATAATCTGGGCTTGTTGATGTTGTATACATCATTGTCTCACCAAAATTTGCCTTGTTTTCTGTTATAACAAGGTTGTCTATCGCTGTTTTTATCGCAGTCATTTGACGACGTAATTGGTGTGTCAAAACTTCATCTCTAAAATGTGTAACAAGCGCAGGCAAAACCAACGCTGCAATAATACCAACGATACCTGTTGCAATCAAAACTTCAGTCAGTGTAAATCCAAACAAAGATTTCCCCAACTCTGACATTTTATATTTCATAAACTGTTCCAAACTCCTTTATACTCTTAATCATATTATATAAACATTATAACAGTTTACTCCCCCTTTTGCAATAGAGAGGAGCTTGTAGTTTTTCTTGGAGATGCTGAAATACCGCGTAGGAACATAATATTACGTTTCCATCTCACTCAAATTCATATTCTATAAAAAGTCATGTAATTACGACAATCCCTCATTTTTACCATGTTATAATGAACAAAAGAGGAAGGTTTTATGAAAAAAGGCTTATTTATCACTTTAGAAGGTGCGGACGGTTGTGGTAAAACAACTCAACTTAATTTATTGAAAGAATATTTAACAAGTAGGGGTTATGAAATCGTTGTGACTCGCGAACCTGGAGGCAAGGGGTTAGGCGAAAAACTTAGAGAAATTTTGCTAAACTATGACGGTGAAGTATCTGACAGGTGTGAGGCATTTTTATATTTGGCAGACAGGGCGCAAAACATTGATACAATAATTAAACCTGCTATAAATTCAGGCAAAATCGTTCTCTGTGACAGGCATACAGACAGTTCTGTAGCGTATCAGGGGTATGGTAGAGAACAAAATATTGATAATATCAACATGTTGAATGAACTTGCAGTGAATGGTGTTCATCCAGATTTGACAATTGTTTTCGATATTGATACCGAAACATCAATGGAGCGTGTTGGTGCTGAAAAAGACCGTCTTGAAAGTGCAGGAATTGAATTCCATAAGCGTGTACGCAATGGATATCTTGAAATTGCAAAGAAAAATCCGCAAAGGATTAAAGTTGTCGATGCATCTCAGACAATTGAAGATGTGCAACGAGATGTTATTAAAATTATTGAAGGGGTTTTGTAAAAGATAATCGTGTGGACACTTGTCCTTCCGACTTAAATTGAATTCTTATGTCAAATTCCCAAGCTTTCAGAATCCATTGTCGGTATTGTAGAGTCGACCAACTTTTCAATCTTAGTACTGCTGTGTAGCGACATAATTTCAATTCTTTTTGAAAAATGAACTTTTTTATTTTACAATCGTTATATAAGTATAGAGGTTGATAATATGAACGAAAAATGCACGAAATACGAAGCCTTATTTACTTTTAGAAGCGAAGAAGAACTGAATGAACATATTCAGCACTGTGAGGATTGTAGAAAAGAGCATGAAAAGATGCTCAAGGTGTCTGAGTTGATTCAAGAGGCTAAGCCTTATCTGAGAGAAAAACGCAAAAATTGGGCAAAAATCAAAGTTGCTTGTGCGCTTTTTATGTTGATGGTTAGTGGAACAACTTTGGGTGTCTTGAATTTTAATTCCGAGGTGTCTGATACTTTGAAATACGGTTCGGCATTAAGTGCGGAAGATTTGGGATTGCCTGTAGATTCTTATGGGTTGATTTATATAGAATAGCAGACGGAATTGATGGATTTTAACAAGGTACTAAATACAAACAAGCAAAATATTAAAAATATTATACGTCTTATAACCAAAGAGGATAATGAAGATTTGGAGCAAGAGGTATATTTAAAGATTTGGAAAAATTCCGAAAAATACAAAGAACAGGGTTCTATCAAAAGTTGGGTTTCGTCAATTACTCGCAATGCCTCTCTTGATTACTTGAAATCAGCATATCATAAGGTTGTACAAACCTCGACCTCTGATGATTTAGTAATGTCTAACATTAAAGATAAAAAAACTTTGCCGGAAGACAAGGTTGTCAGCCTTGAAAGGCAAAAAATTATCGCAAATGCTATTGACCAATTGAAACCAAAATTTAAAGAAGTTATTATAATGTGTGAAATCAATGGATATTCATACGAAGAATGCGCCAGTAAATTGAAATGTCCGTTAGGAACAGTCAAATCAAGAATTTACAACGCAAAGAAAGAACTGGCGGAAAAGCTGAAAGATTTAATGTAAAATAATAAGGGAAAATAAAATGAACAAAATATTATCATCATTATTATTAGTTTCAATATTTGCAATCGGATGTAACAGTGGAGTGTTTGCTCAAAACCTACAGCCTCCGACATCTCCAAATATGTTGCGACAAAATCCGAAAGAGGCTATGCGTAGGCAGTTTGAACAACGTTTGAATTTGACAGATAAGCAAAAAGAAAAAGCTCGTCAAATCCACAAGCAAGGGCGAGAAGAAATTGCGCCAATAATGATGAAAATTGAGGTTAAGCGTCAAGAAATTGAGACGGTAAGGCTCACAAAGATGGTTAAGCGTGCGCAAGATGAACGAATAGAAGAAATTAATGCTGAAATTAAAGAGTTAGAAAAACAGGCACAAGAGGTAAGGCGCAAAAATTCTCAAGAGTTTGAAAGTATTTTGAACAAAAAGCAAAGAGCTGAGCTTGAAAAAATGAAAGCTGAAGGTCGCGCAAGATTTGAACAAAATCATCCCGCACGCGCTCCGTTTGGAGGTCTTGGTACTCCGGTTTTCTTCTTTAAACCACTTTTGCCACCTCCTGAAAATAATGGTTTTTGGAAGTAGAATTTGTTATATTAGAGATTCTGAATAGCAGGAAAATTATGTGCTCACAAAGCTTGCACAAATTTTCTAAGCTTTCAGAATGACAGTATAACAATCTTTTCTAACTGCGTGCGAGTAAATTTTACACTCTCAAAATCTTTTTGATCAATAACAAAATTTCAACCCCTGTTGCAATTTGTTTAAACGGAATTTTCAAAATCATAAACAAGATTGTTGTTATAATGTTTTTTTTCAGCGAGTTGACACAAGTAGTTTTTCTTTCTGCGATGAATGTTACAAAATAATCTAAGCAGGAACTTGCAAGTTCCAATGTACAAGTTAGTTTTTTTATTTGCTCTCTCATTTTAGGTTGGAATTCCAACATTTTCTTATTAGTTTCGCAAACTTTTTTATCAAGTTTGATTATCCAAGAGATTACCCAACCTGCAACGATTATTTCTGCCAAAAATATTATTGTAAAAAATAGAGTCAACATCTTTCAACTTTTCTTACTTTTGTATTATATTAGATTTATAATATATTATTACATAACATTTTTGAATACGTCTAAAGGACTATTTTATGAGTAAAATCCGCTTTTATACAGCTATAATATGTGCAAGACTGGTTTATCTAGCAATAAAAATCTTGAACAAATCTTCGGGAACATCTTTTGTTGGAATGATGACACTGAAAATATGTCCAGATTTTTTGAAGTTTTGTAGAAAATACGTTAAAGCTGGAAATGCAATCACCGTAACAGGAACAAACGGAAAAACTACTACATCGGGGTTGTTGGCACATATTTTAGAAGAAGATAAGTTTAAGCTTATTCATAACGTAAAGGGTGCAAATATGTTGACTGGGATTGCAAATGTTTTTGCTCTGAATATTTTGCCGTTTAAGCGTTTTGATTATGCAGTTTTAGAGTCTGATGAAGCGTATTTAACTAAGTTATACGACTACTTTAAAGCAGATTACTTACTTGTGACAAATTTGTTTCGCGACCAACTGGATAGATATGGTGAACTTTCTACAACTGCAAGTTTTATTCAAAGTGCGATAGACAAAAATCCTGACTTGGTGCTTGTGTTAAATGCAGATGATCCATTGGTTATGAACTTTGGGCATAATAGAAATGCAAAATATTACGGATTTGAAAGTGTTGAAATTTTATCAGATATTCATAATTCAACGTCTAATGCGCCAACTGAGGTGTTTAATTGTGTTTGTGGAAATCCGCTAAAATATGATAAGCAATTTTTTGCACAAGAAGGACACTATCACTGTGAATCTTGTTCATTTAAACGTCCTGAACCTGATTATAAAGGATTTGTGAAGATTTATTCTGATTATTCTGTTTTGACGGTTAAACATGGAGATTCAGAGTATGAATTTAGAATAAATTTAGTTGGTTTATATAATGCATATAATGTATTAGGCGCAGTTGCTTGTGCTTTAGAGAATGGAATTGGCTACGAAACTATAAAATCTGCGGTTTTGTCTTATCAGTCAATTTTTGGGAGGGCAGAACGCAAGGTTATAAATGGTCATAATACTTTAATTCAACTTATAAAAAATCCAACAGGTGCGAGTGAAGTTTTGAAAACTGTGGATTTGTCTTCAAAAATTTTGATAGCAATAAATGATAATTATGCAGATGGGCGTGATATTTCATGGCTTTGGGATAGTGATTTTGAACAATTGAAAAATTCTCAAAAATCTATTATAACATCCGGTATTCGAGCAAAAGATATGGCTCTTAGGTTGAAATATGCAGGTGTTCCGACAGATAAAATTATTGTAGAAGAAGATATTCATAAAGCTGTTGAACTTGCCACAAGTTCTGATGATAAGGATGAACGAATTACAATCTTGCCATCATATACGGCTTTATTAAAAATTAGTAAAATGAAATTTTAAGAAAGGATATAAACATGCTTTTAGGTGTAAATATTGATCATATTGCAACTTTGAGAAACGCAAGAGGAGGTTTTGAACCAGATCCTGTACAAGCTGCAGCAATTTGTGAAGAAAATGGTGCAACTTCAATTACGACTCACTTGCGTGAAGATAGAAGACATATAAAAGACCAAGATGTCAGAGCATTGATTAAAACTCTTAAAACAAATTTGAATCTGGAAATGGCTGTTACAGATGAAATGCAAAAAATCGCACTTTCAATAAAACCGCATTCAGTTTGCCTTGTCCCAGAAAAAAGACAAGAGGTGACTACAGAAGGTGGATTAGATGTAGCTGGTCAAATTCAAAAAATTACCAAGTTTATTGCACCTTTAGTAGATGTCGGAATTTTGGTAAGCTTGTTTATCGATCCTTCAGAAGACCAAATTCGTGCAGCGGCTAAAACAGGTGCTCAATATATTGAATTACATACAGGTCAATACTCTATTGCTTATGGTACACCTGATGAGCAGGTAGAATTTGAAAAACTTCGTGAAGCATCACGTCTTGCTCATGCTCTAGGTTTGAAAGTCAATGCAGGACACGGATTGAATTATGAAAACGTCCATCGTATGCGTCAAATTCAAGATTTGAATGAGTTAAATATTGGTCACAGTATTATTTCAAGAGCTGTGTTTACAGGATTAGCTCAAGCTGTGCGTGATATGGCAGAACTTGTAAAATAAGGATTTTTAATTATGGCAAAAACGAATGAAGAAATAATTGCAGAAATGCAACAAGTAGTTAATCAAATGGTGTTAGACGATTTGGAAGAAAATCCTGATTGTGCGAATGAATACTTTGATTGTGATTGTTGCGGAAAAAATAAATCTCTGGCTGGTTCTATACAATATGGTGAATATAGATTATGTAATGATTGCGTATTGTTGGCTGAAACAGGTTTTGCGCTAGGTAAATTTTCTGATATTCAAAGTTTGATAGATGCGATGGAAGATTCTCGACTTGAAGAAGTTTGTCAATTTATCAAAGATGAAGAAACTCGTGCCAAGCAAATGGAAAATTAAACACGCAAAAAAAAGAGCCTTTTTTCAAAGACTCTTGGAATGTAAATTTTGTTCATTCCTCGTAATAGTGAAGTGTGAAGTGTGTGCTTAAAGTCTGTTTTGATTCCTCGAAAAGCACATCCTCGTGTTTACATGTATATAAAGTATTTAAAGTATATAAAATTGCTATATTTTTGATATTATGCTTTACGTTTCTTAATATTGTACAAATTTTTTTGTATGCTTTATACTGTAAATACAGATACCTCAATGATTTAAGGAGCTATTATAAATGAATATATTAGTATCAAATGATGATGGAATTGCTGCAAACGGCATTCGTGTTTTGACTGAAGAATTAGCAAAAAGGCACAATGTGTATGTAATTGCACCAGATAGAGAAAGAAGTGCATCAGGTCATTCGTTGACATTGCATACCCCATTGCGTGTGGAAGAAATTGATGAAGCAAGAACCGGTGCGCGTAGAACTTGGGTTACAACAGGTACTCCTGGTGATTGTATAAAAATTGGTGTAAATGCAATTTTAGAAAAAGATGAGCAGCCTGATTTTGTAATTTCCGGTATTAATCATGGTCCAAACCTCGGAGCAGATATTTTGTATTCCGGAACTGTGAGTTGTGCGATGGAAGGTGCAATGCTAGGTATCCCAAGTATTGCAGTATCTTTGGCTTCAATGCATGCCGATTATGAGGATTTTAACTTTCCGGCAAGATTCATTGTTTCTCTTTTAGATAAAATCAAAGAATTTCGATTTCCGAAAAAATGTATTTTGAATGTAAATATTCCAAAGCTTGAGCAAGAAGACATTTCTGGTGTTGCGATAACCGAACTTGGCAGAAAAATGTTTACTGATACCTACGAAAAACGTATTGATCCAAGAGGGAAAGTCTACTATTGGTTAGCTGGAGAATTGATAAATGAACCTGACAATGCAAAAACTGACATTGCTGCCGTTAAAAATAATAAAATTTCTATAACTCCTGTAACTTATGAAATGACAAGAAATGAAACAATGGAAGAACTGGATAATTTGTTATGTGGTTCAGGAGCTTGTGATTGGTATTAATCTTATGTTTTTCATAGTTTTTATTTTCTTTTTTGTAGGTTGGCATTGCTATGCCGACAAACAATTATTGCAAAATGTAACAAAATATATACAAAATAGATAAAAAATAAGCAATTTTTAAATCTAAAAATACTTTATATAAATGTAAGGGAAATTAAGAGAAGAAAAAATTTAAGGGGAAAAGATTATGAGAAACGAATATGAAATGGTTACAGTAAAAGCTTATGTAGATTCATTAGACGAAGTAAAATATAACACAGTATCAGAACAAGAAATCGCTAATGAAGTTGAAAAATATTTGTTAAATATCAGAAGAGCTGACACTAACGCTAAAATCGTTGAAGCTTTGTTGGCTTAGGTTTATTGTTATTCTGTCAAATCGTTTTAGTATTTCAAATATAGCATACAAGTTTACGTAACACTGAACCAAAGTTTAAAATGAAATAAATTTATGTGTTTAAATAAAGAGGCGCGGACATATTGTCCGCGCCTCTTCTGTAATATAGATGAAGAATAGATTATACTTTTTCAAATTTTAATTTGTCATTATCAACATCAATTTTGATTTTGTCACCTTTTAAGAATTTTTGAGCAAGAATCAATTTAGACAATGGGTTCTCAACTTGTTGACGAATTATACGTTTCAAAGGTCTTGCACCATATACAGGGTTGAAACCTTGAGTTGCTAAAAATTCTTTAGCTTCGTCTGTGATTACAAATTCCAATTCTTGGTCTTTTAACAAATTACGTAAGTAATCCATTTGGATATCTACGATTTTGCTCAATTGTTGTAAATTCAAAGCTTTGAAGAAAATTGTTTCATCAATTCTGTTCAAAAATTCAGGTTTGAAGTGTTGGCGTAATACTGCAAGAACCTTTTCTTTAGTGTCATTAAATTGTTCAGGTGATACCATTGAATTTAATGAGTTTTCCAAGATGATATCTGAACCGATGTTACTTGTCATTATTATTAATGTATTTTTAAAATCAACGGTTCTGCCTTTTGAATCAGTTAAACGACCATCATCAAAGATTTGTAGCATGATATTAAATACGTCAGGATGTGCCTTTTCGATTTCATCAAATAACACAACTGAATAAGGTTTTCTTCTTACTGCTTCTGTAAGTTGACCACCCTCTTCATATCCGACATATCCCGGAGGAGCTCCGACAAGTCTTGCAACATTATGTTTTTCCATATATTCAGACATATCAATACGGATTAGAGCGTCTTCATCATTGAACATAAATTCAGCTAAAGATTTTGCCAATTCAGTTTTACCAACACCGGTTGGACCTAAGAATAAGAAAGTACCAATTGGACGTTTTGGGTCTTTCAAACCTGAACGAGCACGACGGATTGCATCAGATACCGTATCAACCGCTTCATCTTGTCCAACCAATCTTTTGTGCAAAATATCTTCCATGTGTAATAATTTTTGCATTTCAGATTCAACAAGTTTGGTTACAGGAATACCTGTCCATTTTGAAACAACTTCGTCAATATCAGTTGCGGTTACTTCTTCTTTAAGAAGTTTATTGTCTGTGTGTTCTTTGTTTTGACAAGCTTTTAATTTCTTTTCTAATTCAAGAAGTTTACCATATTTTAACTCAGCAGCTGTTTGCAAATCAGTGTTTCTTTCAGCTTCTTCAATTTGGGTTTTAACTTTGTTGATTTCATCTTTTACATCTGCTTCTGATGTAATTGATGCTTTTTCTTTTTCCCATTGAGCTTTCATTACATTGATTTTGCCTTCAAGTTCAGTTACTTGTTTTGTGATATTTTCAACTTTAGCTTTTGCCTCGTCTGAATCTTCTTTTTTCAATGCTTCGCGTTCTATTTCCAATTGGATTTTTTGTCTCATCATTGAATCAATCTCTTCAGGCATTGAATCAATTTCTATACGCAAAGAACTTGCAGCCTCATCAATCAAATCGATTGCTTTATCAGGTAAAAATCTGTCTGTAATATATCTGTCTGATAGTTTTGCAGCCTCAATGATTGCACTATCAAGAATTCTTACTCCGTGGTGAACTTCGTATTTTTCTTTTAGACCACGCAAAATGCTGATTGTATCTTCAACAGATGGTTCTTCGACCATAACAGGTTGAAAACGTCTTTCAAGTGCCGGATCTTTTTCGATATACTTACGATATTCATTGATTGTTGTCGCACCGATAGTTCTTAAAACTCCACGAGCAAGCATAGGTTTTAACAAGTTTCCTGCATCCATTGAACCTTCTGTTGAACCTGCACCGACAACGGTGTGCAATTCATCAATGAACATAACGATTTCACCGTTTGATTCTTCAACTTCTTTCAATACGGCTTTCAATCTTTCTTCAAATTCACCTCGGAATTTTGCACCTGCAACAAGAGCTCCTAAGTCAAGAGAAATTAATTTAACATCTTTCAAACTTTCAGGAACATCTCCTCTTACAATACGTTGAGCCAAACCTTCAACGATAGCAGTTTTACCAACACCAGGTTCGCCGATTAAAACAGGGTTGTTTTTTGTACGTCTGTTTAATACTTGTATAATTCTTCTAACTTCCTCGTCTCTGCCGATTACAGGGTCAAGTTTGCCTTTTTTTGCAAGTGCTGTCAAATCGGTAGAATATTTTTCCAAAGCTTTCATATTTTCTTCTGCATTTTTACTATCCACTTTTTTGTTACCTCTTATTTTTTTCATTGCATCGAGTACAGTGCCGGAGCGAACTCCATAATCTTCTAACAAAGATTTGATATTACTGTTATCAAGTTTTGTCATTCCAAGTAAAATTGCCTCAATTCCAACAAAATCGTCTTTTAATTTTTGGCTTTCATCCATTGCCAGTTCTAGTAATCTTCTTGTATCATTAGATAAATACAAGCTTTGTGGATTTATTGGACCTGAGATTTTTGGAAACCCTTCGACACGTTGAACTATTCTATTAATAAAGTTCTGATTCAACAAGTTTAATTTTGTCAAGTAATCTTTGATGATTCCGTTATCCTTAATCATAGTAAGCATTATATGCTCAGGCTCCATTTGGGAGTTTTGATAGGAATTCATCAGGGCATTTGCGCTTGATAAAATCTCTTGAGAATAATTCGTAAATTTGTCAAAATCTAACATCTACATCAACTCCATTCAACTAATTTTCTATATTTTTATTTTAACGTTATTTTTATCAAAGTCATTTTAAATTAACTTTTATTTAATTATTTGAAAATACTTTTTTGAAAGGTAAAATGAATATTTTCAAGTAACTATTTGTAATAACATGTTTCATTTTCTTGCACAAACTTTTTTTTGATAGTAAAATACAAAATATATAAGGGGAGAATTTATGGAATTTTTCAGAAAACATCAGAAGATTATAATAGCTGTCATTGGTGTGACTTTTATCGCTTGGACAGTTGGATTAATGTTGTTACCGATAATTATAAAATAGTATAAAAATGAGTATAAAAAATACATTAAAATATCTTTTAATAAGCTGGATTTTAGTAGGGGCTGTTGTGGCTCCGACTTTTGCTGCGCAGTCAAAATCTTCTTTGACTCAAAAGTTAAAACAAACTAATAACAAGCGTTATTACTTCCAGCAAAAGAAAAGGCAAGCTGATTTAAAACTAAAAACTGAGAAAAATAAATTAAGCAATAATCAGCAAAAACTTGAAAAAGCACAAGTTGAACTTAAAAATACGACAGAACGTTATAATTCGTTGGTCTCAAATTTGAGTTCTATGGAACATCAATTAAATACCGCAATCTATGAGTTCAGGTCAATTGATGCTCAGATGAAATCAAGAATCCGTCAGGTATACAAGCATCAGCGTTCTGGTATGTTTGAATTGATTTTGTCTGCAACAGATGTGAATAGCATGATGGACATGTTCTATTATGAAAAAATCGTTATTAAGGATGATTATCGCAGAATGCAATTAGTAAAAGCAAAGGCGAATCAGATTGCAATGTTGAAGGCTCAAGTTGAATCTCAAAGACGAATGGTTGAGGCATCAATCAGAGATATTAATACTCAAAAAGCTACAATTCAGGGTTCAATTGCGGAAAACAAAAATATGATTGAACGCTTGCAAAAAGATAAAAGCTATTATGAGCGTTCTGAGCGAGAATTAGCAAGACAATCTGCTAGTATTCAGAATATGATTGAAAGCTTGACAAGAAGAAATGCTAGTTCTGGTTCTTCTCAGGTTCATGTATCTTCAACCGGATTTAGCTATCCGATTTCAGGACCGATAACTTCTCCGTTTGGTTGGAGAACTCACCCAATATTCAAAAGCAGAATTTTCCACTCAGGTATTGATATTGCAGGTCCAAATGGTGGAGCTATAAGAGCTTCCAATGATGGTAAAGTTATTTACGCAGGTTGGTACGGTGGATATGGTAAGGTTGTTATTCTTGACCATGGTGTAATTAACGGAAAACCAATCACTACTTTATATGGTCACATGTCAGCAGTCAATGTAAGTAACGGTCAATTTGTTAAAAAAGGTCAGACTGTAGGGCGTGAAGGCTCTACTGGATACAGTACAGGTCCTCATTGTCACTTTGAGGTTCGTGTAAACGGTAAACCGACAAACCCATTGAATTATATTTAGGGATAAACAAGGAAGGTAAAGATTGAAAAAGTTTATATTTATAATATTTTTTATTCTGGCATTTTCTCACAGCGTATTCGCTAGTGATGAAGCTGTTGTGCCTTCTGTTATGCCAACCGTTACACCGGAAGATTTGGATGGACAGAATTTTTTCCGTTCTCCAATGAGTAACCGTATGATGCCTGAAACCACTCAGCATGAATTTCGTTATTCGTTTGACTATCAGGGTAGAGATTATAGCGATAACTTGGATGACAAAGACGGTCGTGCTCCGTTTTTTAAACAAATGCGTATAAAATTAACTAACAAAATTCGCAGTATGTCACCAGATACTCCTCAATTTGAACAACAGAGTGACTTTGACGATGAGGAAAAACCTGTTAGTACAACTACTAAAAAGAAATCAAGCGTTCTAAACAAAGTTAAGTTTTGGAATAAGAAAAAAGTTGCAATAGAAGAAGAAAATAAAGAGCAACTATTAATTGAAGATGGTTCTATTGCAGATTCTATCCAAAATGCTACAGAAACCGATATACCAATATCTGATTCTATTTCTTTAGAAACAGGTATTTCTGAACAGGTATCTGAAAAAGAAATGCAATTGGATTCAGAAAAAGTTAATTTTGATGAAGAAACTGGCGATATGGTTGCAACAGGCAGACCTTTGTTGTATTTGCCCCCTCAAAATACAAAAGTTGTGTCAGATACAATGACTTATAATCAAGATTCAAATATTTTAAAGGCTATTGGGCATGTTTATATTACAAAAGATGGTATGCCTGCAAAAGCAGATTATTTGGAAGTCGATATGAACGAAGAATCTATGGTTATGGATAATATGGAAGCTGTATCCGATGCTATGATTATGGATGCAAAAAAAGCTGTTCAAAAGGATTCTTTACTTGTTTTAACAGATGGTAATCTTCACTCTGAAACCTCTCAAATTTATAGAATGAGTTCAAGAATGATTGGACCAATGTTTTCAAATATGATTTTGAGTGATGATGAGAAGGCATTATTTTTTGGAAATCCGACAGGTAATCAATTACATTTTAATATTGAAAATATCTATGTTGATGCGCGCAAAAATCACGATATGTTTGTCGCAAAAAACATTGAGTTTTCTCATAAAGGTAAATATTTATTTACTTGGCCTAGTTTGACGGCTTACACAAACAAAGAACGTGATTATTTTGAAGCAAACTACCCTGAATTTGGTTCAAGACGTAAATTGGGTATGTTCATAGGTCCTGGATTTGTATTTGGAGGTCCAGCAGGTTCAGTAATGAAAGTTATCCCATTCTTGAACTATCAACACGGTAATTTTGGTTTTGGTGGTGCGTTGAAATATCGTAACACTTTCAATTCAACTGAATTAGGGTATGGTTCAGCTGCTGATATCTTCTTCTTAAAAGGTATTCAACGTTTGGATGATAATTTGTACTTGCAATATTCCGCAAATTCGTTCATGGATGAATGGTTCATGGGTGCAAGAATGCCGAAATATATGGCAGAAGTATACTATGACAAAGCTTATGGTATCAAAGATTTCTTAGCCGAAGGTAAAGGGCTAAGATTTAGACACAGAATAGGCTTTGGTTTGATGGAAGATAACGATAAGAACTATTATGGTGAAAAAATTGCAGGTTCTAATATCTCAACAACAAGATTGAGATATATGGCTGAGATTTCTCAAAAATTGTATTCTTATGAAAATCCTGAGAATAAATTCTACTTTGATTTGAGTTTGGCATTACAAGGTTCGGCTGCCGTATATGGTACAGGCGATACTCAATTCGTAGCTAGAATTGGTCCTAGAGCTCACGTTCAATATAAACGTTGGATGCAAGATATAGGATATTTCCAAACAGGTTACGATGACCATACACCTGTTCCTCGTTATGATATGTACAGATACGGCCATTCAACAGTTTATTTGTCTGAAATTTTTAGAGTTTGCAAGTACTTGTCTGTTGGTTGGTCAGGTATGGCTAACTTGAGTGATGACTCACCTAACGGTAAATTATTCCAAGAAAACAGGTTTGTAATTGCTGTTGGACCGGATGATATTAAAATCCGTTTAGGGTATGACTTTGTAAGGCAAACTACATACTTCGGTTTTGATTTGGCTTTTGATACAAAAGGTACAAGTATTAAGTATGGCAAAATGGAAATAAAAAACCCAGAAAGATTAGGTCAGCATCAAAAAGATGAAAATCGTAAATTGGCATTCTCTCCGGCAAAACAGCAAGAAGAAGTGAAGGTTTCATCAAAAAATAGAAAAAATGAGGCAAAAGCAAAACCGCAAGTTTTAGACCATGCTCAAGTAATTGATATTGAAGACCCAAATAAGGAAACTGTAGACTAGATGTTAAACGATATTCAAAAAGAATTAATTGAATATGGCAAAATTTCAGGTTCTAAAGGTTACACACCGGGAATCTCTGGCAATATGTCTTGCCGTTTTGATGATGGTATTGTAATTACAGCTTCCGGTTCTGCTAACGGATATTTGTCTGAAAATGATTTTAGCGTTGTAGATATGGATGGAAAGCTCGTTGGCGGAAACACAAAACCTTCAAGTGAAAGGTTTTTGCATTTGGAATTTTATAAGCAAAGACCTGATGTGAATTGTGTTTTACACTTTCACTCTCCATATTTAACAGCATTTGCGTCAGCTAATGTGGATTTGAATGATGCGGTATCTCCTGAAATTGTGTATTGTTTTGGAAAAATTCCGCTTGCTCATTATTCAATTCCCGGCTCGGAGGAGCTTGTTGAAAAAACGTCAAAATTTTTTAAGGAATATGACGTAATATTGATGGCAAATCACGGTGTTATCGTCGGAGGTAGGAATATTAAAGAAACTTACTTAAAATTGGAACTTGTAGAAGAGTATGCAAAGACAATACTTTTTACAAAATTACTTGGTGGTGCTAAAATATTACCTGAAGGCGAAGTTGAAAAGATTTATTCATTAAGAAAACAGTAAAAGAGGAAAATAAAGGTGTCTATTACATTAGAAAATAAACAATGTTTAGTCGCAGGTGATGGAGTATTACCTGTAAGAATGGCTCAATATGCAAAAGAAAACGGTTTTGAGGTTATTTGTATATCTTTAGCAAAAGATAATGTACATGAGTTAAAAAAACATTGCTCAAAAGTATACAGTTGTCATCCGGGCGAAGTTAATAAAATTGAATCAATTTTGAAAGATGAACAAATAAAACAATTAACTTTCTTAGGTAAAGTTCACAAGAAGGTTCTTTTGCAATTGCACAAATTTGACAAAAGGGCTGTTGAATTGATTAAAGAAGCTTCAAGACTAAATGATGATCAAGTTATGTTGATGATAGTTGAAGAACTTGGAAAGATTGGTGTTGAAGTTTTAGACCAAACTATTTTTATCAAAAACTTGATGATTCCTGCAGGTGTTCTTGGCAAACACAAACCAACTGAATCTCAAATGAGTGATGTTAATTATGGTTTTTGGCTGGCTAAAGAAATGGGTAAACTTGATGTTGGACAATCTGTTGTAATCAAAGACAAAATGATTATGGCAGTTGAAGCAATTGAAGGTACTGATGTATGTATCAAACGTGGAGCAAAACTGGCTAAAGGTGAAGCTGTTGTTGTGAAAGTTGCAAAACCAAAACAGGACAAACGTTTTGATATTCCTGCAATTGGAATGAAAACATTGAGAACAATGAAACATTACCATGCAAGTTTGATTGCTGTAGAGGCAAATGAAACTATCATTGTTGACCAAGAAAAAGTAGTAAAATATGCAGATGAGCATAATATTGTAATAATGGCAGTATAAATGAAAAAATTATTTATTATAACAGGTGAATATTCAGGAGATATCCATGCCGCAAATGTAGTCAGAGAATTGAAAGCTCTTGATTGCGATTTGCAGATTGAAGGTATTGGTGGCATAAATCTTGAAAAAGAAGGTGTAAAGTTGTTCGCAACTCAAGAAAAAATGTCCGCAATGGGGATTTCTCCAAAAATTATAGTAGACCATTTCAAATTAGGCAAATCAGTTGTTGATTATTTGAAAAATGAGTATAAGCCTGATTTAGTTTTGCTTATTGATTATGGAGCATTTAATTTGTCTGTTGCTGGATTTTTGCATGCTGCAGGTATAAAGATATTTTATTATATTCCGCCTCAAGTCTGGGCGAGTCGCAAATACCGTATTAACTTAATCAAAAAGTTTGTCGATAAGGTATTGTGTATTTTTCCATTTGAAAAACAATTGTATGCGCAATATGGTATTGATACGCATTATTGTGGACATCCTTTAGTATCTCAACTTCCGCCTGCTGCTGGGAAAAGAGAATTTTTCAGAAATCATGGATTAGATATTGAGAAAAAATTAGTTTCTGTTTTTCCAGGGTCAAGAAAGTTTGAATTAGAAAATTTGATGGGTGTATTTAAAGAAACCGTAAAACGTTTACAACACAGACACCCAGATTTGCAATTCTGTATTTCGCAAGCTCCAAATTTCTCAGATGAAATTTATAACAAATATCTTGGTGATTGTGATATCAAGGTTATTAAAGGGGAAAATCAGGCTTTACTAAGTGTATCTGATGCGTTGATTTTGGCGTCAGGAACTGTTGCTCTTGAGGCTTGTTTATACAAAACTCCGATGATTATAGCATATCGTGGTCCTTGGATTTTGTACCTTGGTTATTTACTATTAAGATGTATTAAACGAGTATCTTTACCTAATATTATTGCAGATAAATCAATTGTTCCTGAAATTATACAAAAAGATGTAACTCCGTTAAATATTACTTATGAAATTGAAGAATTGTTATATAATCAAGATAGACGTGAGAAAAATATTAAAGAACTTGGTGAAGTAAAAGAGTTGCTTTCTAATAAAAATTCTGCATTAGAGGTTGCAAAAGTTATAGATACCGAGTTGTTTTCGTAACATAACTTTATCATGATTTAGCTTATTGGCAATTTTATTTGTATTTGCTACTTATAAATAGTGTAGGCTAGTGAATTTATGATTAATTCTGTTCAAAACATGAATAGTAATCAAAATGCTTTCGGTGACGTTACGATAAAAAAATATCCGAAAGATTATTGGCTTGGTGTGCCTAAAAATCAGGATTCACAATCTAAAGATGAATTTTTATCAAAAGATTTTAAAATAATAACCCCTGAAAAAGCACGAAAAACTAATAATATTAAATTGATTGGTCTGTCTATTGCCGGAGCTACTGTTTTGACAGGTGCAGGAATCTTTTTCTTACTGCAAGGTGGTCCAAAGGGCTTGGCTAAAAATTTCCAAAAATTGAGACAATATTTTGAGAAAAAATTACAAGATTCAAAATTGACAGAAAATGGTGTTCCATCCCCAAATAAAATGTATATAATGGCTCTTGCATTGTTAAATTCTGCGCAGCACAAGGTTGAAGCCATAAATAACTTTACTACACTCAAAGATTTGCTTTTCAAACGAATGATGGGTGTAACAAACTTTACTAGAAAAATCCATGATGGAATTACAAAATTATTTGAAAAAATCGGACGTCAATCTGTTGTAGATACGTATAATAAGACTTCAGGTAGTCTAAAAGAAGCTCAATTGATGGCTCAAAAATTGGGTGATAACAGTGTTTCAAACAGATATGTTGAAGAAATTACAATAAATGGTGTTACCAAAACAAGAACTCAATGGCTTGTAGAAGCTCGAAAAATGCGTGATGATATTCGTGAAACTTACCTTGCACATTTTGGAAAAGCTCCAATTCAAGGACGTTATCACGGTGTTAAGAAAATTGCGTTGACCTTGCAGGCTGAATTTGCAAAGCTTAAAGATGTATTTTGGTCAAAAGATGTTTACAATCAATTTATTGCAGATTCAAAAATTCTTGAGAAAAAACAGCTTATTCAAAAGGAGGTTCATGGTTTTAGAAAACAATTGACATATTCAATTTCTGATATGGCAAATGATTCAGAAGATGCTATCAGAAAAATGACTGATTTGATTTCATTTAAAGATGTTGATAAGATTAAACATTTACGCGATATCCGAGTAAATATCAAAAAGTATACAAAAGACCCTGTGGCTAATGATAAACTAAAAGAAACAATTCTTGCTGATATGGATGCCTTTGTCGAAAAAATAAACGAATCTTTGAAAAATAAAACTATAGATAATGATTCTGCCCAAGTTTTAATTAGCGAGATGAAGGGTCTGAAAGACAGTTTTATTGGATTTAAACAAGGTAAAATTGAAGATGTTTTAGATATTTATAAGAATTTGTTATCAAAAGATGATTATGCAGCACTTAAAAAATCATATCGTTCTAGTGTGAAATCTCTTGATAAATCAATAAAAATTGAAAACGACGATTTTGTGAACAAGTTGAGAGATTTGGCTTTAGGGTCAGCTCCAACTGATGTGTTGACAATTTTGGGTTCAATCGGTGTTTTAGGTTATAACTTGGGGAAATCCGATAATAATGAGCAACGCGTATCAATTGCCTTGAAATATGGTATTCCAGCGTTAGCAGGTGTTGGTGTCTCTTTGATTTGTAACGCAAAATTGTTTGCAGGTTCAAAAGCTTTGATTATTGGTTCACTTTCATCATTAGTGTTGAACGAAATTGGTGTACTTTGTGATAATGCTTTGAAAAAACATAGAGAAACTAAGCCAAGTTAGTGATATTCTGTCGATTTGTCGTTTTAGTAATGGCATAAGATTTTAGTCAGTTCAGCATGACTCAAATAAAAAATGAAAGTGCCCCTGAATTTGCTTCAGAGGCTCAATTTTACATTTATATCATTTTTTTATAACCTAATCGCCAATACAAAGAGCCTTGTGTTGGTTTTGTGTTTTGTAACCGTTACAAAGTTCACCTGATGTAACACTTGGTGATTTTGTTCCGGCACCATTATCCCAAACGGTAGATGACCAAATACAACCACCACCTGGTTTTATCATTGAATATAATTTACTGTCTTTTTTACTTTTTGTGATAATACTTTCAGCCACACCTCGTGAAGGCAAGTCCATGCCTATATCTTGGCATCCTTTTCGTGCTCCTGCCCAATAATTTGTTGTAGCTTGGTAACTATCATATTTTCTATTTTCTGAAAGTGTTGTATCAATTGGTCCATAAGATGGTAACATATATAAACAACCTATGCCGTCAAATTCTTCACCTGGACAACCTTCTGAAAATGCAGCAACTTTGAAACTTCTGATATCTTTGTATTTGCCCTCTCGAGTTTCACTGTTTGGACCTTGGAATCCGTTTGTATCCATAACAAAATCAACACCTGCTGTTACACTTGATGTATAGGCATAATCTTTGAATCTTCCAAAGCCGATTGGAAGTGATGCTTTTGAAGGAATAATGGTGTCTCCCTCTCCAATAATTGGAGCATCTGGGTTGTAGGTCATAATTAATGCTGTCCCATCAGCTAAAATCATTCCGACATTTCCTGTTTTATTCCCAGGTATTTGGAGGTTTCTACCAGTTTTGACCTTGCTAACGTCAAGAACCTTGCCTTCTTTTGTAATAACTGTTTTTGAAGGCCAACAGGATGCAATATGGTCTGCATCGCATCTGGTTGTAATTTTTAAATATTTAGAAAGTTCATCAACAAAATCATCCGTACTTGCATAGGTTTTTTCCAATGCTCCGTCTGCTCTCATTAAATTCATTGATTTTGTAATTTTTTGAGCTACATTTGCTTGGGTTTCAGAACTGCTACGTTCTGCTATTGCTTGCAACAAAGTAGGCAAACTCAATGCCGCAACAACACCAATAATTGCTAACGTAATTAAAACTTCTGCCAATGTAAATCCGCTTGATTTTTTGCACACCAAGCATTCCGAATAATCAATACGCTTTTCCATCATGTTTTAACTCCAAAGATAGTTCTATATTTTATTGTAATAAATTTTTTTTAATTTTTCAATATTATATTAAGATAATTATTAATTAAACAATTGCTTTTTGAAGGCGTGATGTACGATTTTCATTAAGAATATTTTTCAATTTCATAATAGATTGAGCATGCAATTGGCAAACTCTTGATTCTGACATTCCTAATGTTTCACCGATTTCTTTCATCGTCATGTTTTCCTGATAGTAAAGAACCATTAAAACTCTTTCTCTTTCAGGTAATCTTTGCAAAGCTCTTTGCAAATCTGTTTTGACATTTTTCTCTTCCATTTGCTCTTGTGGATTTAATTTATTTGAATCCTCAATAGTATCAATGATTTCCATACTATCTTCTGATGAGCCGCGTTTGTCGTAAATAGATGTCACAACAACATCTTCTGACATAATTTGACTAACCTTTTCCGGTTCCATATCAAGATAATTTGCAATTTCTGTTGTTGTTGGGGTTCTGCCAAGTTGTTGTTTTAAAATTTCGGCAGCTTGTTTAATATCTTTAATTTTCTTTCTCACGCTTCTTGGTAAAAAGTCTTGAGAACGGATTCTATCTAAAATTGAACCTCTAATGCGAATAAGTGCATAAGTTTCAAAACGAGTATTTTTTTGTGGTGAAAAACGTTCAATTGCGTTAATCAAACCTTCAACACCATAGCCGGCAATATCTTCAATAGAAATTGTTGCAGGAAGTGAAACTTTTACACGACCTACCGCATATCGCACAAGGTAAATATATTGAACAATCAAAGTGTCTCTTGCTGTTTTGTCGGATTTGTCAGCAAGGTATTTTTCCCACAACGCAGTTAGTTCATCTTCTGTTAGATGTTTTATGTTGTTATAAGAAGAAAAATCAAAACTTTGTTCCATCAACCTACCCAATTCAATCTTTATTACATTTCTATTCTATAATATACTAATATTTAAACATCATTTAAAAGGATGAAAACTATGAAAACTAACTAAAGTTTATCTCATTTACATGTTGTAGAAAAATTTATTGTTTTACTAAGTCGACAATCATTTTGGGTATATAAAATTTCCTTCCTCAGGACAAATGACTTTGTGCTCATTTTTTATCCGCGGAGTTTTGCAATCTCAAGTCCAAAGATTTCTTCAATTTTAACTTTGTTCAAAATATCAGCTATCAAGGTATCCGGTGTCAAATTTGCAATATTTCCGTAATCGGGCAAAATCCCGAGGATATTTATATTTGCATATTCTTTTAAAATTTGAGGGAAATATTTTTCTTCCAAATCTTCAGAATTTTCATCATATTGAGTGAGTATTATACCCAAGAACTTTACTCTGCTTGCTTGAACAAGAGTTAGCCCCATAATAACGTTATCAATAGATGTTTTTTTAGGATTAACAATCAAAATAAGTGGAAGATTTAAAGTTTTAATGATGTCTACTTCTGTTAGATGTTCTGCAACAGGCGTGGCTAAGCTGTTTGAACCTTCAACAATATTGCAATCGTGCAATTTTGCATAACCTTGAGCTTCTGTAAATATTGTGTTTATATCAACCTTTAAACCATCTTCATACGCGCCAACAAAAGGGGATGAAGTGCTTTTTATCAAATAAGTTGAACCTGTTGTGATATTTGAATCTACACGTTTTATCAATGCTAAATCAGGAGAACTTTTAAAACCGTTTAATTCAGTAGCACCTGTCTGTATCGGTTTATAAACGCTTGTTGAATAAGAAAGACTCTGCATTGTTGCAGCTAATCCTGCCGTAACAATTGTCTTGCCTGACTGGCGTTCAAGTCCTGATATAAATACGTTTAGCATAGTTTCATATTATCACGAGTTTTTATTTATTGCAAAATAAACTTCTTTCAATCGTTTCTTTGTTATGTGAGTGTATAGTTGAGTTGTAGAAACATCACTATGTCCCAAAAGTTCCTGCACAACTCTTAAATCTGCCCCATTTTCAAGCAGATGAGTTGCAAAACTGTGTCTTAAAGTGTGAGGAGAGATATGCTTGTGGATTTTTTCACCCTGTTTTTTGATAAAATTATAAACATCTTGGCGTGTAATCTGTTTGCCATCATTTTTTAGAAACAAGATTTTGTTATCTACCAGTTTGTTTTTTAGAATAATTAAATCTCGTACTTTTAAGTATTTTTTTAGTGCGGCTTTTGCTTTTTCTCCAAATGGGACGATTCGTTCTTTCGAACCTTTGCCATAACATTGAATATATTTTGACTTGATATCAATATTATTCAATTGTAAATTTACAAGTTCAGATACTCTCAATCCGCAACCGTAGAGCAGTTCAACAATTAAAGTTTCTTCTTCTGTCAGATTTGTGTTGAGAATTTGATTTAACTCTTCAATGGTCATAACTTTGGGTAAATGTTTTGGCAGTTTTGGTTGTTCAAGAGTTTGAGCAGGATTTTTTGTCCCATACTCATTTGCGCAAAACCATTTGAAAAATCCGCGCAACGACGCAATCTTGCGCATTACACTTGTAGGATTGTAGTTATCTTCGCGAAGTTTTAAAATAAATGAGTTTAAATCAGTTCTCTCAATGTCCGCAATATCAGAAACTTTACGCAATTTGCAAAAATCCAAAAAGGACGTCAAATCCCTGCGATAAGCTTCTAAAGTGTTTTGTGCCAAACCTTTTTCGACTTCCAAATACTCTAAATATTCAGATAAATACTGTATATCCATAGAATTGATTATACTCTTTTTTCAACTTTTAGCAATCAGTAGCGTTTGCAAGTTTATATAAATAATCTTCTCTGGCGCTGCATTTGATACCCATTGGGATAAAGTTTTCCTTGAATCTTTCAACTGCATATCTATCGGTCATGCCTGAAATATAATCTGTTACAACACGAATAATTCTATCAGGTGGGCAAATTTCTTTTAGCATACCGCAATACAAGTAGAACAATTCTTTAATAACTCGTCTTGCTTTGCGCTCTTCAAGTTTTGCCATTGATTCGTCATTATAAACATTTTCAAACATCCACTGACGGAGTTTTGTTGTGTAGCCCCAAGCTTCTTCACTCATTGCGATATCAGAGATTTCAGTTTTACCAATAGAATGATTTACAACTTCTGTTATCATTTTATTTAAACGTTTGCTTTGATTAGATGAAAAGTATTCAATACAATCTTTAGGCAAATCGCTTTCTGAAATTACACCTGCACGAATTGAATCTTCAATATCATGATTTATATATGCAATTTTATCGGCAAGTTGTACAACCTTTCCTTCAGGAGTTGTTGGTGTAAAGCCCCAAGTGTGAGTTTTTATCCCTTCAATTGTTTCTTGACACAAATTTAGTTTTTCCAAAACTTCTACAACTCTGACACTTTGAATGTTGTGATGGAATCCACCAGGTACAAGTTCATTTAGAACCCCTTCTCCGCAATGACCAAATGGAGTGTGCCCCAAATCATGTCCAAGTGCGATAGCTTCAACTAAATCTTCATTCAAATCAAGTGCTCTAGCTATGGTTCTGCCAATTTGTGAAACTTCAAGTGTGTGGGTCAAACGTGTTCTAAAATGGTCGTCAAAAGGTGACAAAAACACTTGTGTTTTATGTTTTAGCCTTCTGAAAGCTTTTGAGTGTAAAATTCTATCTCTATCTCTTTGAAAATCAGTCCTCAAATCAGATTGAGGTTCTTGTATTTTTCTTCCTTTTGAATTTGCTGATTTTGTAGCTATATCGCTAAGCCATTCAAATTCACGTTTTTCTAAATTTTCTCTTATGGTTAATGTGGTCATATTTCTCCCCTGCTGTGTCAATTATTTGCACACCGCTCACAGTTGTGATTTTAGCAGAAAGTTTCAATGTGGCTATACTTTATTTGGAGGATATTTAGCAATTTTCTTTGAAATGCTAAAAAAACGATTGTTAAGAAATATTAACAAAATCCCTCAAATCATGCAATTACGCGCCACGACATGTTTTTATATAGATGTAGGTTAAAAATAGGTTAGTTATAAATTATTAAAAAGGTAGGGTTAGAACAATGGGCATTCTGATTTTCACAGCTCGTGTGCACGACTTGATTCACCAGAAAAGTGATGTCGAGTACAAATTAACAAAGCTGACAAAAAGATTAAGAGATTTACAGCAGTACACTGCAACCATCTCAAATGGCGGAGTTTCAATTGGTGATTTGCTAAGTTCTCCGGCATCAATGATGGGCAGAACAATGAATTACTTAGGTTTTGCGCATAATAGTGCAATTGCCTATATGAACCAAAACGCTCCATTTATGCAACAATTGTATATGCAACAAATGGGTCAAGCTCAAAACGCTCAACAGCAACAACAAATGAATGAATATATTATGCGTCAGTTGTATGCTCAAGGCAGAGATAGAGCAATGCAAGTTGAAACTAAAAACTTGAAGGTTGAGGAAGAAAGACTTGCTCAGGAAAAAGAAAAACTTGAAGCTTTAGGTAAAGAAATTGCAGCTGAATTGCAATCAGCTAAGGAAGCAAGAGACCAAGGTATCAAGGATATGGCTCCTAAATATACCTTCGCTTAATGAAATAAAATCTAACCCCCTATTTATAACTAAACCGATAAAGGCTCACCATCAAGGTGAGCCTTTTAGTTTATACTGAAATTATTTCATCTATTGAAATATCAAAATCTTCATGTGGCAAATTTTGAGTGCGTAGCTCAATGGGGAGTGCTGATATAGTTTTGACCTTAAAATCTTTTAAAAATCTGTCATAAAAACCACCACCATAACCAAGTCGATAACCTTTATCATCAACCATTAAAGCTGGTACGATTATTAAATCTAAAATATTTTTATCCACAGCTTTTGAAATAGGTTCAAAAATGTGAAACTCGGATTTTTCAAGTTTATCACCAATTTTATAAGGGCAAACTTCCAAATCTTTCCCATTTACGCGTGGAAGATAGAAATTTTTGTAATCTTTAAGTAGTTTACGCAAATCAATTTCGTATTTTGTCGGATAAAATAACATAACATTTTTTGCTGAAATATAGTTTGTTGAACTTCTAATCAAATCTGCCAGTTTGTCTGATATTTCTGAAATTGGAAGAGTTTTTCTTAATTCTTTTGCCCTACGTCTTAAATCTGTTTTGCTATTCATATTTTTAATATATAATAATTGGTAGAAAAATGGCAAATAATTGTAATAACAATTTAATAAATCCGAATTGGGCTCAACATGGTTATATACAAGTTTATACAGGTAATGGTAAGGGCAAGACGACTGCATCTTTAGGACTTGCAATGAGGGCACTTGGCAGATGTTGGAAGGTGCTTATTATTATGTTTACCAAAGGTGGAGATGATTATGGTGAATTGAAGGCTTTTCGTGAACTTGCACCTGATATTGCAAATAATTTGAAAATTGTTCAAGCCGGACTGGATAGAATCGTTTATATTGATAATCAAAATGAAAAAGACAGAGAAGAAATTTTAAAAGGTTGGAATTTGGCTAAAAAAGCTATTGAAAATGATGAATACCAATTGATAATTTTGGATGAAGCAAATATTGCAATCGACCTCGGAATTATTGATGTGGATGAGGTTGTAGATGTTTTAAAAAATAAACCAGATAATATGGAAATCGTTTTGACAGGCAGAAATGCTCATCCAAAAATTATAGAAATTGCTCACCTTGTTTCTAATATAGAACCTGTAAAACACTACTGGGATACGGGTATTGCTGCAAGAAAAGGGATTGAATATTAACTAAATTATTTGTTTGTGTAGTTCTCAATATTAAACATTTTGTATTGAAGAGCCTGCATAAGATGAATTTGTTGGATATTTTCACTATTTGCTAAATCTGCAATGGTTCTTGCTAGTTTTAAAACTCTATCGTATCTTCTACCTGAAAGTTGGTATTTCACTATTGCAATTTTCATCAATTCTTGAGATTTACTATCAAGTTGACAATATTTTTTGATAAGTTCTGAGGTTAATTCAGAATTTGTTAAAATGTTGTCATTTTTATATCTAATTGCTTGAATTTTTCTAGCTGCTATTACACGTTTTCTAATAGTTGCGGAGTCTTCTTCAATTTCCGTTGTTGCCAGTAGTTCTGTAGGTGTAAGTCTTGGTACATCAACTTGTATGTCTATTCTATCAAGCAGTGGACCTGACAATTTTGACAGATATCTGTTGATTTGAAAGTCCGAACAGGTGCATTGCTTTTCTTTATCTCCTAAAAATCCGCAAGGACAAGGATTCATAGCTCCAAGCAGCATGAATTTTGCTGGATATTTAACCGAATGTTTTGCTCTTGAAATTACTATTTCTCCATCTTCCAACGGTTGGCGCAATACTTCTAATACTTGGCGTGGAAATTCAACCATTTCATCCAAAAATAAAACTCCGCGATTCGCAAGGGTTATTTCCCCTGGTTTTGGAGAACTTCCACCGCCAATAATGCCGTTGGCTGAAGCAGTGTGGTGAACTGAGCGATAAGGTCGTTTTACCATCAAGGGTTCATCAGTGGGTAAAAGTCCACAAATACTGTAGATTTTAGTTAATTCTAAAGCTTCTGATAATTCAAGTGGTGGTAAAATAGAGGCAAAACATTTTGCCATTAGAGTTTTACCTGACCCAGGAGAACCTATCATAAGAAGATTATGTCCGCCTGCTGCTGCTATTTCTAAGGCTTTTTTGGCTTTATGCTGCCCTTTGACATCTTTAAAATCAAACGGATAATTTTGATTTGTTTGAGAGTTTAAATATGCACTAACATCAACAACAGTAGGAGTGATTTTTGTTTCGATAAAATGGTTTACTACATCTGTCAGGTGTGTAGCTCCATAGACATTTACCTCTCCGTTTAGTGCAGCCTCTTTAGCATTTTCTTTCGGGACGATTACATTTTTAATTCCAACTTCTTTCAAGCCTAACACGAGCGGTAAAACTCCTGCAACTGCACGAATCGTTCCATCAAGTGAAAGTTCACCGATAAAAGCATAGTCTTTTAATTTTTCTGAATCTAAAACTTCTTCTTCTGTCAAAATTCCGATAGCTATAGGTAAATCAAAGCTTGTTCCGATTTTTTTCAAATCAGCAGGTGCTAAATTTACTACAACTTTTTTTGAAGGAAAAGAATAACCTGAATTTTTTATGGCAGAACGCACCCTGTCTCTTGCCTCGTTTATTGAGGCATCAGGTAAACCTACAATTGACATTGCAGGCAGGGAATTAACCACGTCAGTTTCAACTGAAACTTCGTATGCGTTTATTCCGATTGCTGTTGCTGTTTTTATAATATTAACCACATGGCTAGTATAGCATAATTACTATAATTTGTCTTTTATATAAAACCGTGTTAAAATGAACGAACGGAGAGTGCTAAATTATGACAAAAGAAATTTCTAAATTAAACAACAATATTGAATATATTTATAAAAGGAATGAAGATACACCAAGACTTGCTTTATGCTTGAATTTATCGGTGAACAAAGCTGAAGAAAAAGCAGGGATTTATTCATTACTCACAAGATTGTTATTGCAAGGCACAAAAAACTATAATTCAGAAGAACTTGCAAATGAATTTGAAAAATACGCAATTGATTTTTCTAGTGAACTTTTCCCAAACTATTTGAGATTAAAATTTGTATGTTTAAATGAGGATGTTTCAAAAGCAATTGAATTATTGTATGAAGTTTTGACAAATTCTACATTTGAAGAATTTGAAAAAGAAAAAATTAAATTGAAAGGTGAAATTCAAGCACAATTGGATTCTCCAAGAGCCTTGGCAATGGATGCGTATTGTCGTGCTATGTATGGCAATCATTACTACGGTAATTCAATGACTAAAATTTTAGAAAAATTAGATTCAATAACAAAAGATGAAGTTATCAATGCATTTGATTATATTTTGAACAACAGTAAAAAAGCACTTGCTATTGTTGGTGATGTTGAAAAATCAGAAATAATGCCTCAAATAGAAGAAACAATAGGAAAACTTCCTGTTTCTACGGATAACAATTTTGATATTGAAAAACCAGAATTGAAAGAAGCTAAAGAAGTTATAAATACAAAATCTGATTTAAATCAAGCTCATATTATCAAAGGTTGGCAAGTACCGACTTATGGCGAACCTGATTATCCGGCTTTGATTTTGCTAAATATTATTCTTGGTGCAAGCGGATTGTCTTCTCGTTTGTTTTTAGAGCTTCGTGACAAAAAAGGTTTAGCTTATGTTGTAAGAAGTTCTTATGAAACATACAAGCTTGCCGGTAATTTTATGATTTATATAGCGACTGAGCCTAAAAATATTGAGGTTTCGTTAGAAGGTTTCGATGAAGAAATCGAAAAAATTCGTACTATTCCTGTTGGAGAAAAAGAATTAAGTGATGCTAAAAATAACTTAATCGGTAAATGTGCATTTTTAGAAGAAACTAACTTGCAGCAGGCATGTTCTTACGCTAAATATGGTGTTGTAGGTTTTGGCTTTGATTATACGGAAAAAATGAAAGATTTAGTTAAAGCAGTTTCGGCAGAACAAGTTCTTGAATGTGCAAAAAAATATTTCAACGACAAATCTGTTCTATCAATAATAAAACCATAACTTGTCAGCTAATAGTTTTTTATAATAATTCAAACGACAATTCTGTATTGAGAGGATTGTCGTTTTGCTTAACCGAATTGCAAAAATTTTATACATGTGTGTATTTGTAATTTTTCTTGTACAAAATTTTTCATATTCCTTAGAGCCTAAATTATCAGTGGAAGTTTCCTCTCAAAAATACCTTTCAACTGATAAAATAGAACAAATTTTTAAATCAAATATTGGGAAAAATACGTCTGTTTTTTATACAAAAGTTCCACGCGGACTTGTGGTGAGTTTTGATAGTGATATATTTTTTGAAAATGATTCGGTAGACTTGAAAGATTCATCAAAAGATTTACTAAATAAAATTAGTATTTTAATTACTGAAATAGGAAAGCCTTGTGTCATTGAAGGAAATTCATCAGAACGAAATCTTCGCGGAAGTTTTATAAATTCAAATATGGAATTGACAATAGAAAGAGCTCAAAATATTGCGCAATACATTGTTCAGACAAAACTTGTTTCGCATAGTCAAATTTATGCAATAGGATTTGGAGAACTTATGCCATTTAGAGATAATGTAGATTATCGTGATGATATGGATAATCGGATAGATTTTGTCATAATAAATTACGAAAAATATCAAAGGTAACTTTATTAAAGTTAATATTTATTTTTATTAATAATTAGTTTTCAATTAACCTTGTGCGTAATATGATTTTCTTATGGCTGAAAATGAACTAAAATATGTGCCGCTCCACCTGCACACAGAGTACTCATTACTTGATGGGGCGATAAGAATAGGGGATTTGTTAAAGTTTTGTAAGGAACATGAGTTTCCTGCTGTTGCCGTTACTGATCACGGTGTTATGTATGGCGATATGGAATTGTATGAACTTGCAAGAGATTCAGGTGTTAAACCGATTATGGGTAGTGAATTTTACTTCCATGACGGTGATATTACAGAACATGACAAAACTCATAACCCTTGCTATCACTTGATTTTGCTTGTAAAAGATAATACAGGTTATGCTAATATTGTAAAATTGACTTCTGCGGCTTGGTGTAAAGGTCGTTATGTAAAACCTAGAATTAACTGGGAACTTCTTGAAAAACACCATGAAGGTTTGATTTGTTGTTCTGCCTGTTTAGGTGGGGAAGTTTTACAGCATTTGCTAAAAAATGATTATGAAGGAGCAAAAGCTGTTGCAAAAAGATTTAAGGATTTGTTCGGTGAAGATTATTATATAGAACTGCAAGATCATGGTTTGGAAGAACAAAAACGTACAAATCCTGATTTGATTAAAATTGCTCAAGAACTTGATATTGAGATGGTTATTACAAATGACTCTCACTATTTGAATCTTGAAGATGCTGATATGCACGATACATTGTTGTGTATGCAAACAAACAGTGACAAAGATGACCCAAACAGGTTCCATTTTCCAAACAATGAGTTTTATGTAAAAACGGCATCGCAATTACGTGATTCTTTCAAATGGATGGATAGCGAGATGTTTAACAGATGTATTGAAAACACTGTTAAAATTGCAGATAAATGTCATTTGATGCTAGAACTTGGGAAAAGTCCTCTGCCTGATTATGAAGTTCCGTCAGGTTATACTATTGAAACATATTTGGAATATCTTGTTCATGTCGGATTGAAAAAAAGATACGGTGAAGTTTCAGATTCTATCAAAGAAAGAGTTAAGTATGAGCTTGGAGTAATTGAGCAAATGGGTTTTGCGGCTTATTTCTTAATTACTTGGGACTTTATCCATTTTTCCAAAACTCATGGGATTCCTGTAGGTCCCGGACGTGGTTCTGCGGCAGGTTCTGTTGTTGCTTATGCTCTTGAAATTACGGATTTGGATCCTATTAAACATAAACTGTTGTTTGAAAGATTCTTGAACCCTGAACGTTTCACCATGCCAGATATCGATATCGACTTTTGTATTGAACGTCGTGGGGAAGTTATTGAGTATGTAACTCGAAAGTACGGCGAGGATAAGGTATGTCAGATTATTACATTTGGTACTTATGCTGCAAAAGCTGCATTTAAAGGAGTTGCCAGAATCCTAAAAGTTCCGTTTTCTGAAAGTAACCGTCTTGCCGGATTGATTGAACCTGCAATTGAACTTGCAATGAGTATCAATGATAAAGCTAAAACTTTAAAACAAGCTATTCAGTATGAAGGTTCAGAGTTAAGAACCTTATATGATAAAGACGAGCAGATTATGATTGACCCAATTGAGGGTAAAACTGTTGGTCTTAAAAAATTGATTGATCTTGCTATTGGTATTGAGGGGTTGAAAAACAACACAGGTACTCACGCAGCTGGTGTAATCATTGCCCCAAAACCTTTGGATGAAATTCTTCCTGTTCAGCCATCAAAGGATGGTATTATCCAAACAGGTTATCCGCCTCATGCCGTTACTGAGGTTTTAAGCCTTTTAAAAATGGACTTTTTGGGCTTGCGAAACCTTACAACGATTTACAAAACTGTTGATATGATTAAGCGTCGTCAGGGCATCGAATTGAAAATCAATGATATTCCGCTTGATGATAAACCTACTTATGATATGTTGATGGCAGGTGATACGGATGGTGTATTCCAGTTGGAATCTCAAGGTATGAAAAACCTTGTAAAAAGGTTAAAGCCGGACGTATTTGAAGATTTGGGCGCTTTGGTAGCTCTATTTAGACCTGGTCCGTTGGATTCAGGCATGGTTGATGACTTTGTTGAACGTAAACATGGGCGTCAAGAAATTACTTATGCGCATCCGTTATTGGAGCCTGTATTAAAGGATACTTATGGTACAATCGTATACCAAGAACAAATCATGCAGGTTTTCCAAGTTTTGGCTGATTACTCACTTGGTCAAGCCGACATGGTTCGTCGTATGATGGGTAAGAAAAAAGTTGACGAAATGGAAAAGCAGAAGGGTAAATTTATTGAAGCTTCTGCAAAACACGGTATGACAGCTGATGCTGCAACTGCTTTGTTTAACCAAATTTTGAGTTTCGCATCATACTGTTTCAACCGAAGCCACTCTGCTGCATACGCTTTTGTTGCTTATCAAACTGCTTATTTAAAATGTCACTTCCCTGTCGAATATTTGTCAGCACTGTTATCAAGTGTTTCAGGTGACCAAGAGAAAACTCAATTGTACATTGAAGAAGCTCTTAAAAAAGGTATCAAAGTTTTACCACCTGATATTAACCACTCATTGGCATCTTTCACTCCGGACGGAGATAACATCAGATTTGGACTTGCGTCAATTAAGCAGGTTGGTGAGGGTGTTATTGAAGATATTATCAAAGAGCGTGAAGAAGGTGGAGACTTTAAGTCTATTTACGATTATATCAAACGTGTTGATGTTAAATGTACAAACAAGAGAACCCTAGAAGGTTTGATTAAAGCAGGTGCTTTTTCAACTATTGAAAAAAGTCGTAAACAGTTGATGGAAAACTTGGAATACATCACTGCAACCGCATCAAAAGAAGCAAAAGCCAAAGAATCAGGTCAAGGTAGTTTATTTGATATGCTTGGTGATACTGCATCTATAGATAATGCTAAATTCTCTCTTGCAGGTTCTGATGAAGAATACGATGCGCGCCAAATACAATTGTTTGAAAAAGAATTTTTGGGATTTTACGTAACAAGTCACCCATTATCTACAATTAGAGATAAGTTACCATTTTTGATGACTCACAAAATTTCAGAGATTCCGTCTGTTGCAAATGAAAAAGTTGTTACGATTTGCGGACTTGTTACAGGCACAAAACAAATTCCAACCAAAAACGACCCAACGAAATTTGTTCGTTTTGTTACAATAGAAGATTTGACAGGTAGAATTGATACGCTTGCATTCAATTCAAAGATTCAAGAGTATAACGACTTCTTGCAAAATGAACAGCGAATTATTGTATCTGGAAAAGTTAGTCGTCGTGGAGATGATGACCCACCAATTATTTTGATTGATACAGTAAAACCAGTTGACAATTCAAATATTTTTACCATTGAGTTTAAAGATGAAATGAAGTTTGAAGAATTGGTATTTTTGAAACAACTATTGTGTCAATATTCTGGCTCTGATCCAGTAATGCTGAAACTTCCTGATTTGACAGGTCCTGTCAAAATTTTGGCGTCATCAATGTTTTGGGTAAATTCATCAAACGATTTAGTCAATACTTTGCATAAAGGGTTTGGTGACAGAATTGGAATTTCAATAAAATCAATGGATACAGATATAAAAGAGGCGGTTTAAAATAAACCGCCTTTAATAATTATTCTAAATTTACATTCTTAGTTAGGAAACCTGAAACATCAATTGATTTTCCTTGTTTATCGGCTTCTTCCAAAACCTGAGGAAGGATTTTAAGATTTTCTTGAATTGTTTTTGTATCACCTGTCCTAATTTCATAAATATTACAATGTGGGTTAGAATTTTTAATAAATTTTTCTAAGATATCGCGTAAAGGTTTTAGCAATTTTATATTTTCAGGTTTTGAATCCCCAGAACTTAAATCTCTAATAAATTCAAAGAACTCTTTATTCTTTTCAAACGTACCAAGATAACCACCACTTAGGGTATCTTTAGCAACCGTTCCAACAACTTCTTTTGTTGCTTTCATTTGCTCTGCTAATCCACCCATTTTAGGCAAATCATATCCAAACAAATTACATAAGAAATACTTTGAATTTGTCGTATCTGAATGATTGATAACTTCTTCTGCCAAATCTAATGCCGCAGGGTTATTTTTACTTGTAGCTGGTAACATTTCAAGAATATGACCTAAAAGGGTTTTACCATTACTCATTTTTGCTTTCAAGTTAATATTTGTCATTAACATTTCTTGCGTATTAGATAAATCAATAATATCTTGAGCAAGTCCCAAGTGTTGAGGTTGCATTTCATCTAAATGCTTTGCAAACTCTGCAACTTCAGGAGATTCTTTTGCATAAGCTTTAATTGAGTCCACAAGCTCTTTTGCGGTGTTGGTTCTTGCGGTACGGTCAACCGCACCCATTGGCATAAAACCGCCTTTTTCTAAAAATCTATTAGGTAATTTTGCTGGTAATTCTGTTGTTAGTTTTGAAAATAATGACATTTGGGTATAACTCCTTTTGATACTACACATTTGCATTTATAAAGTTGGAACACGCAAATAATTGCCTTGGTTTTCTATGAAATTAATATAAATTTACAAAAAAATTAAAAAAAGAAAGAAAAAGTGCTTGATATTTTTTTTTTAGCATGTATGATTAAGAGGTAACCCAAATAAGCGGGGGTAATTCAGTGGTAGAATGCCTCCTTGCCAAGGAGGATGTCGCGAGTTCGAGCCTCGTCTCCCGCTCCATAAAGAGTCAGATTCTGTCTGACTCTTTATTTATTATGAGTGGGTGTTTTAATGAGTTGCTTGTTTCTAATGAGGTTTACTATGAAAATGTAGAGAATGTGAGTTTTATAAATTTGCAGGTTTTTATTATATATGGTAACATTTCATTAAAATTAGGTTTAAAATTTATGAAAAGTTTAATTGTGTTTTTAATATTGTTAGTGGTGTTTTTTATATCATTGCAACACATGCATGTATTTATGAAAACGCGTAATGGTATACGTTTTGAAAACTTCCAAACCGAAAGTGCAGAAAATTTGTCACCAATTTTAACTAATTATCTTAATAATGCGCATGTGACATATCACTTATACAAAATGCCTAATTATGTTGTTGATTTTTTGAAATATAACAATGAATTTTCAACCATCTACAAGAACAAGCAAAAAGCAACAATGATAATCTTTTCTCAAGATAGAAAAGGTGAATCTGCTGCAACCGGATTTTATTATAATGCTGAAAATTTATACAAAAAATATAATACTTCATATAATCTGATTGTGAGAAATGAAGTTTCATCACCTGACTATATTCAATATTATGACAAGGTTGCATATAAAGACTTGAGGGAATATTGTTCAGGGCTTTGTATTTTAAATCCTTCAAATGATACAATGTTTACTTTTAAAAGAATAACAAATAGTGAATCCGAAGCACTTGAAGCTGTTTTTCAACAATATAAGCAGTAATATGTCTTAATGTAAAGCATGGTGCTAGATTTCTGGGTTTTGTCTTTTTTTTATCCTATACTTTAATTAGTTAATATGGAGGCTCTATGGCTAAATTTTTAAAGATTATTGGTTATGGTTTTGCGGCGATTATAGTATGTTTTTATTTGGCATTTTTATTTATTCTTCCAAAAAAGATTGATTTGAATGTTTATAAGTCGCAAATTCAACAACTTGTTGCCGATAATACAGGTTTGAATATAGATTTTGATAAAGTCGATGTAATAACAACTCCTTGGTTAGAAGCTGGAATTAAAACAAAAAATATAAAAGTTACCCTTCCTGATAATTCAGTTTTGTTTAGTGCGGATTCATTTAAAGGAAAGGTGTTTTTGCCTAGTTTGCTTTGGTTATCTGTACGCGTGTCTTGTGCAGAAATTGAGTCACCTATTTTAAATGTTGAAATTATCAATGGCGAAAAATACAAGGTTGCAAAAGTTTATGAGGATTTAGTTAATAAAAAAAGAGCCGAACGCAGATTACATCCGGTGCAAGAACTCAAAGAGCAAAATACTTTCCTATTTGACCCTTCAACTATAAAATTAACGATTCCAGCTTTAACTTTGAATAATTATCAAGCAAAAATTGATGATACAAAAGCCAATCACCAATTGACGTTGAAAGGTGAAAAATTAAAACTTGGATATTTTAACGGTAAAGTTGCTAAATTGAAAACGACTGCTAGTTTTTTGAGTGACAAAGATGAAAATATTACTGCAGATTTGGATATAAATACCTTCTTGCCAAAATTCAATATGCCACCAAGGGAAGAAGAGGATGATGAAGCGGTGTTTGCTTTGCCGTTTGTCAATCCGGTTTCTGAATATAGAGCATACAATTTGAAATCAAAAATTTCTTCAAAAATCAAGGTTAGAAAAAATAATAAGAACAATAAATTGTGGGCAAAGGGGTATTTTGATGTAGATAATACAACTGTTACAATGTCAGGTCTACAGTTACCGGAATCTTATTTTAAATTATCCGCTAAGGGGTATAAAGCTGAAATTGATTCGAATTTTTATGTGACATCAAAGGAGAATATCAAATTATTTGGGAAAATGAGCAATGGTAAAAAGCCTACAATTGACTTCTCTTTGAAATCTACACAGGTTCATTTTAACAACTTGTTGGCTATTACAAAAGCCTATTTAGATACTGTTCATATCAAAAATGATATTGATAATATGAGTGCTGATGGTTATATGTTATCTAATTTCAGATTAAAAACTGATTTTGATAATTTGGAATCAGATGGTAAATTTGTAATTCGTGATGGTCGCATTTATGACAAAAATATTGGTCTTTTATTTGATAAAATCAATGCAAATTTAATTTTTGATGATAATGTATTTAAAATTGTCAATACGCGTGCTTTGATTAACAAAAAGGCTCTTGAATTATCAGGAAAGATTGATGCAAATTCAATTGCTAACGTTGATATTAAAGCGGATGCGATTCCTCTTCCTGCTTTGTATTTAGCATTTGCGCCACGCGAAATCAAAAATTCTTATACCTTAAATTCTGGGTATTTGACTTTGAGTGCTAAAGTTACAGGTGAAATAAAAGATATTGCAGCTATTTGTAAGGCAGATTTAGAAAAATTTGCAATTGCTGATAAAGCCGGCAACTTTGTAATGTCAAACAAATTAGCACATTTAGGTGTTGCAAATACCGCTGGTGTAATTCGTGGTAAATTCAAAAATGAGGATTTTTATTTAAGATTACCTAATTTGAATTCTGAAATTACAGACACTCAAACAGTTGCAACAATTGACGATAAAGCAATAAATATTGATAAATCAAATATCAAATTTAATCATAATTCAAATATCGTATTCAGCGGAAAAATTACAGATTATATATCTAATCCGAAAGCAAATATTTTTGCAACAGGTGCTATTGCAACATCTGATTTGAAAACTGTTTTGGGGAACAATGTTGCTTTATATTTTGATTCAAAGGGTTCAATACCTGTAAAAGCAAGTTTTGACTCAAAAGGCAAACATATGAAATCCGTAGTGCAAGCTCAAACAACAGCAAATGCTTATATTACGCCTGTCAAAATTGATGAAATGCTGAATAAAACCTTGCTGATGCAAATTTTGGCAGAGAAAAACGATGATAATATTAAGGTTTATAAGTCAGGTATTTATGTAAGAAAACCGAATGCTGAATTTAGGGATTCACTTGGTACAAATCTTATCAATTCAAAGGAAATTGTTGGGGTTCGTGCCATGTTATCAAATTTGAACACAAAACCATTTATCAATTTGTTTAAATTAACTTTAGATAAAGAATTAAACGGTTCAATTTGCGTATTCCCTAAATCAAGATTTTCATTCAGTGGACATTCTAATGCTTTTGGTAATCTTACAAATCCAAAGCTTAGTGGTATTTTTGATATTCGTAATTTGAGTATTCCAGAATTAATGACGACAGTCCGCAATATCAATATTGATTTTGGCAGTCGTGATGTCCATATTGCATTGAGGGATGCTACTTCAAATAGTTCTGATTTTAATATCAACATGTCGACGACTTGGAAATTGTTATCTGAAATGAAATTTGCTGAGGTTAAAGTTTACTCAAAAATGATTGATGTAGATAAATTGATGAAAGTTTCAGATGCATTAATGAAATCTTTGCCAGTAGCGCAAAGTTCACCGGTAACAGCAAATAGTGAAACGTCAGATATTCCTGTTGAAATTTTGCACGGTAATATTAATTTAAAAAGAATTAAATCCGGTAATATAATTACAAATAATACAACTGGTAGAATCGCATTACTAAAAAATATATTCTATTTGAATAATTTAAAAACCTACCCTCTTGGCGGTCAAGTTGTTGGTGATGTCTCAATGAATATTGTTTCAACAGAATTGAGGGCAAAAGTTCAAGGTAAGAGTTTTGATATTAAAAAACTTTTATTAGATTTAGCGAATATGAAAGATACTCTAGCAGGGAATCTAAACTTCTTGGCTAATGTTTCTTTAAAGGGGTTGACTCAAGAAGAACAAATGCAATCCCTAAAGGGTTATGTTGATTTTAATGTGAAAAAAGGTCAACTTGGACCATTTGGTAAATTTGAAAACTTTTTGATGGCTGAAAATATCAGAAATAATGAATTTTTCTCATCAGCAATCGGTTCTGTAATAACAAATATCGTGACATTTGATACTTCACATTTTGAGTATTTGTATGGACATTTAACTTTTGACAACGGATTTATGCAGGTTGCTCCAATCAAGAGTCAAGGCAATGTAATGTCAATGTATATTGCAGGGAAAGTCGGATTGCTTGATAATAGCGCAGATATAAAAGTTCGCGGAAAATTGGCATCAGCATTTTCTGATAAATTAGGACCTTTGGCAAATATCAATCCAATTAATTTGGTAAAAAATACTCCAGGGGTGAATGTTGTTTTAGCTAAGACTTTCTCTGTATTCTGTCAAGCTGTGTCTGAAGAAGAAATGAAAGCAATTCCGAACTTGGGTAAGGGTAAAACTGATGAATATGCTACAAAATTCCAAGTTGTACTTCATGGTGATACTCGCAAACCTCTAAAAATGATTAAGTCATTCAAGTGGTTGGCATTAAATTCTGAAATTGAAAATGCTCAAAATTTCGTAGATACTATTCCAGCGCCGGAAGTAGGGGAAGAAAATCTTTCAGTTGAAGAATTGATTAAATTGAGAGAAGAACAACAAGCTGCAGCTGAAACTGCAACTCAGGCAACAGAAGAGGTTGAAAAAGAACAATCAAAATCAATTTTTTCTAAATTGAAAAAATCTAAAGAGAAGATTTAGTTTGTTTAAAAGAGTAGATAATAGAGGCGCAAACGAAGTTTGCGCCTCTATTTAAATATTTAATAATTTTATTTTTTCTATGCTAGAATTACTTTATGAAGTTTTCAAGAGTTACAACTATATTACTATCCGCGGTGATTTTATCTACAGGTGTTGTGTATTCATTCTTGTTGTTTGGTGTTCCTATGATTTTGAATTCTTCATATATGGTGGGGAAATATGAAAGTTTAATTTCTGAAAAAACAGGTTTTCCTGTAGAAATTGAAGGTTTCAAATTTAAAACTAATCCGAATTTATCTTTTGATTTGAATGTGGGGAGTGTATTATCTCAAAAAGATTCAACGATTGACGTTATAAATATAAAAGATTTGGAATATAAAACAAAATTTTTGAGCATAAAACCAAGTTATGTTGGGATAAATGATGTTTACGCAGATTTTAGTGAAATCAAAAGTTTTATGAAAGATAAAGACAAAAAATCTGAAAAGAATTCTTTCAACCTTGATTATTTCCCAAATCTGAATATAAAAAAAGTTTTTGTAAAAATTGATAAAGAGTCAACCGTAGAAATTCAGAATTTAAAATCGCAAAAAGTTGAAGATGTTGGGGTTGTTTGTAGGTTTTTTGCAATAGTAAAAACTCCTTATACAAAAAATCCGATATTTGTTGGGCGAGAAGGATATATATATTATTCGAATAATATGTTTGTTGATGATTTGTCTATCGATATTGAACACTCAAAATTGTCTCTATCAGGCGAATTTTCTAACTTAAACATCTTAGGAAAAGCTCTTCCGATTGATGAACTTGAGCGCGCCTTTCTTTTTTTTTATAAATTAAAGCATCCTAATCAGAAAAATTTTATAGAAAATTTTTACAATATGAAAGGTACTTTGGATGTAAATCTTAATTATTCTCCTGATGGTTTTAAAGGTAAATGTATTGCTAATAAATTAAAAGCAGATTTTTGGGAGTATAAAATTCCGATAAATCTACCAATAGTTGTTTTTAATTTTGAGGGACGTAAAGTTTGGGCCAAAACGAACGGAACATTTGGTAACGAACCTGTTTTTACTGATTTTGAATTAACAGGACTTGCAACTCCTGATGTGAGGGTGCGTGGAGATGTCAAAACAAAATTAACAAATAATTTAGCAAAAAAATATTATAACAAGGTTCAAATCTTGTGAAAACTTGATGCTAAGGTAAAATATTTTACACATAACAAAAAAGTAGATATTTATTATTATTTGGATGTTCCGAAAGATTCAAACTTGATGAGTAATTTTGGTAATCTTGATAATTTATCTGAAAATAGGCAAATCAGTGCGCACACATTGAAGCAAGGGGATAAAATTTCGCTTGAAAATTATATTTATAAATTTGTAAATTCAGATAATTCGACAAAGAGTTTGTTTTACGGAAATGGAAATTTTGAAAAAAGAAATGGTCACTTTAAACCTGTAAAAATTACATTTAAAACTTCTGGTGATATTCCAATATCGGTAATAAAATCATTCATTCATGATTATTTGGTTACAGGCACTTTTAGTGCAGATTTGAATTTTGATTTTAATAAAAAGACATTACTTGGAAATTTGAACCTGAAAAATACAAAACACAGTGATTTCTTTGTTTTAAAAAATACCGATATTTCGATATTAAATGATTCTATAAAATTAGATTCAATAGGTACATTTTTTGCATCACCGATAAAATTGTCACTGGATGCTGATAATCATTTTATAAAAGGTTTGTTAATACATAAGTTTAATGTTTCTTTGGATAAATTTTATGTAAGGCGTGGTAATATTTCATCTGTGCAAGAGGATATCAAAAATAAATCATTGCAATTTCCAACATCTTCTGCTCATTCAGATTACAGTATAGAAGTGCAAGATGGTAGAATTGAGGTTGGCGAAATTGTTCATCCGAGATTTTATTTGCATGATGTTGTGATTTTAGGTAAATTAAAAAATGATGTTTTTGATTTTATTATTCCGGAAACTGAGTATTCAAAAGGGCTGTTGAGTGCTGTCGGCAAATATAATATCAAGGCTCACTCCTCAGATATTCAATTTTTGGCATCTGATATAGATTCAAATGAAGTTGCGACTAAAATATTTAATTTGCCTAACCAATTTGAAGGAAACGGATATGCAAGCTTGCATTTGAAAACAAAAAATAAATTGAACGATATTCATGCACATGCGACTTTTGCAATAACTGACGGCTTTTTGCCAAAACTCGGTTCGCAAGAATTTATATTTAATCGTCCAACGAAATTAAAAAAAGTTCTATTCTGGGTGCATAAACCAATATCGTTTACTCTTTCAAAAATTACAAATATTGATTTTTCAAAACCAAATGTCTTTTATTCAAATTTGCGAGGAACTTTTATTATCAATAATTCAGATGTTGAACATGTAAAAATCTTTTCTCAAAGTGATTATCTTTCTATGTTTATTGAAGGAAAATATAATATAGATAGTCAAATCGGAGATTTGTGCATTTGGGGAAAACACAATAAAATTGCAGAAAAGAAAATAAAAATCTTCAGGATACCGTTGAGTATGCTTTATCGTTTGATATTTAGGTCAGAGCATACAAAAGATATTTATCAGGATAAAATAAAAATGATTCCTGAAATCAAAGCAAAACCTTCAGAAATGTCTATCTTTAAGGTTAATATAGATGGTGATTTGAACTCAAATAATTTGAATGTAAAAATGAAAAACTTAAAATAGATTAAGTTTAAAAGCCTTGTTCTTCTTCTAGTAACAATACTGGTTTTGGAATAGGATTTTGAGATGTTTCACTGTCCCATCCGCCTGCATTTTCTATATCGTTTTGTGCTAAGTCTGTTTGTCCAAGTTTTTTATAAACTTCGGCACGTTCTAGATATAGTCTGTCTTTAAGTAAGAAAATTCTATCATTTTCAGCTTTTACAATTAAATCATTGTAAAGAGATAATGCCTCATTATAGTGTTTTATGTTGTATAAAAACTGTGCTTTATCCCATTGAAATTGGTCTCTTTCATTTTCGTTATCCGCATTTTTAATTTCATTATCAAAATCTTTTAGCGCGCTATCATACTCCTTCAGGTAGTATTTTATATAAATTTTGTTGTCAAAATTCATAATATTAAACCCATCTGCACCAAGCCTATATGCTTTATCAAAATCTTTTATTGCACCTTCGTAGTCACCTATTTGGAATTTTGCATATCCGCGCAAAGAGTACCATTCTTGTGCGATAGGAAAAACTTTTGAACCAATTGATGTTACCTTGATTACTTCGTTGTAGCGATATTGATTAAGCATTTTTTTAGTTAGTTCAAATGGAGTGACTAATGAAAAAACTCCAACAAGAACCAATATTGCAAACATTGCTTTTGTAAGTTCTATTTTGAAAAGTTTGTAGTATTTTAAATCTAGTTCTTTTGATAGTTTGAATTTCGTTTTGGAAAAATTCCCAAATCTTTTTGATATTCTTTTTTCAAAAATTTTTGTACAAATTGTTGTAATTATATTGTATACAACAAAGACTAAAGCAAGTATCAGTGCGGCATTGTAATACCACATATTATTTACAAAAATAGTAAAATTAGGGAATATTATCAAGTATAAAAGAGCAACAAAAAATAAAAAGATAAAAACCGTCGACCATCTTTTGTGTAATTTAATTTCGTTCCATACAAAACTAATTTCTTCAGGTGTAAAAATTTTGTCAAACTTATACCCTAAAGATGTGTTGTTTGTAGATTTTATTATGGTTGTGTTATCTTCTATTGTATAAAAGTTCATAGGCGAATGTTTATACAATACTTTTAGTATATTTATCTTAATCATTAAATATAAATTCCCTCGTGAATTTATAATATCATAAAATCCAAAAGTTTTATTAAGAATATTTCGGTTTTGGATTTTTGTTATTATTGTTGAATTTGGGCATATATAAAAGTTTGCTTACTCTTAATATTTTGTTACATCAAGCAAAAATCTTCAATTTTCTGTGAAATTTCGCTTTCTGATAAACCTTTGTAATTTATCCCTGAAGATGTAATCGGTTGTTTGTAATCATATTTGTTAATAGAACGAGAATCAACAATTACTGATGGTGGTAAAATTGACCATTTGTATAAAGCTGTAGACATTCTTCTATAGAATTTGTTGAGCCATTCAATTTTTTGTTCTTTAGAAACTGTGTTGCTTTTTTCATACAAAAATTCAGACTCTAACATATCATAGTAATGTTCTTTTTTGTTTTCAATTCTCCAAATGACTTCGTCCAAAAATTCATAAGGCATTAATGCATCTTCAGCAATCAATGGTTTTCCTGTTTTTGGGTCAATCGCAAGTTCTGCTCCGGGTTTTTTGAGGATAATTACCTCTGGGATGGCATCTTTGACTGTTCTATTTTTATTTAGCCATCTTGCAAGTGCAAAAAGTTTTGTCTTAGGTACATCCGCAATTGGTGCAAAACCGCCTGACATATCGCCATTAATTGTTGCATAGCCCATATAAAGTTCTGATTTGTCTGATGTTGCAATAGGCAAACATCTGTCAAATTCATTACTGATACCCCACAAGAAAATAGCCCTTGAACGAGCTTGGATATTATCCATTGTGAAAGATTGTTTATATCTGCAATTCCATTTGTCTTCAACAGTTTTAAACAAATCTTGAAGGCAATTGTTTGTTGTTTCAACCATATCTTTTATCGGAGCTTCTGTGAAATTAATTCCTAAATTGTTGGCAAGTTTTTCTGCATCAGTTTTACTTTCTTTGCTTGTAATTTTTGATGGCATACTTACCCCAAAAACATTTTCAGCACCTATTGCATCTGCTAATAACACTGCGCAAACAGTTGAGTCAAGACCGCCCGACAATCCTAAAACCGCACGCTTGAAACCTGTTTTGTTAAAATAATCTCTAATCCCTTGAACAATTGTTTTGTATGTCCTTTCTAAGTCAGGTTCATATTCAAGGGTGTATATTTTAGCCTCTGTCAAAGTTTTTTCCAGACCTTTTGTCAGAGGATAAATTTTGCCTAGGTTTTGATGTGGATTTACAATCAAAAATTGTTCAGTGAATGATTTTGCACGTGCCAAAAGTTTTCCGTTTTTATCAAAAACTCTGCTAGAACCGTCAAATGAGCTGTTATCAATTGCCCCAACTTGGTTTACGTACACAATAGGGGTTTTGTATTTTTTAGAAATAAATGAAAGCATATTATGTTTTAATTGTTCTTTTTTTGCTCTTGTTGGGGAGGCCGAACAATTGATAAACACATCAGGATTTTCTTGTGCCAATTCTTCAATAGGGTCAATCGAATAAAGTGTTGTGTCATTGAAAAATTCTTTATTATTCCAACAATCTTCGCATATTGAAATTCCGTATTTTAATCCGTTTATTTCGTTTGTTTTTGGACAATTTTCAATACTGTTTTCGTCAAAACACCCTAGAGTTTTGGGTTTTTGACTGCCTACAACAGGAGACGGCTCAATGTATCTGTAATCGTTAAATTCTGAATATGTCGGAAGTAGAGATTTTCGGATTATTCCTGAAATCTTTCCGTTTTGCAAAACAGCAACAGAGTTAAAATACTTTTTACCTGTCAAATGGTCGTATTTTCTAGGTTCTACAAAGCCGACAATTGCGGTTGTTGAAGTTGTTATTTTGGCAATTTCTTTTAACCATTTTATATTCTCTTCAACAATAATAGGGTGTCTGTCAATTGTATCTTCAATCGGATATCCCATCAAAACAAGTTCTGGAAATACAACCAAATCTAGTCCAATATTTTGTGCGTGTGTGATATATTTTACGACTTTTTTTGCATTGTATTCAATATTACCTGCAATTGGGTTAATTTGAGCCAAACCGATTGAACCTTTTTTGAAAGGTCTTAAAAGTTCTTTTAATTCTTTTTCGATAACTTTTGCATCTGCGCCATTGTCATATTCTTCAGATAATTTATAAATTCGTTCTTTAATATTTTCCATCTTGTACCTTAAACCTCTTGGTTTAATTATATATGAAAAATGAGATAAAAAATAGTTTTACCAAGGATAATCGTTAGGAATTTTCCAATCGCTCATTTGGATTAATTTAGTGCAAAATGAACAAATTCTTCGTTTGCCACAATCTTTATAACATCCCCTAGAATTGTTTTTTAGCCCATCTCTAGTTCCATCCCATTCATAGATATATGGTTCTACATAGTTTTCAGAAATAGTTTCTCTATTTACTGCATCACGGAATTTAGCAAATTGAAAAACAAATGCGTGTTGCTGGATGTTATGAATTAAAATATCGTTTTTGTGATAATTTAAAACATCATCTTTGGTAACATTGGTGTAATAGATTATGTCTCCGCCTGCCCCATCAACATAAAAACTCATATAACTACCATCATATAAAGAAATACAAACCGCACCAGTTCCATGTTTGCCAGAGCAATCATAGTAGCCTAGGTTTTTCATATAAGGTAAAAAGTATGTTTTTAAAAATTCAACATTTTCTTCATAAGTATATTCTTTGTTCGACGTTATCCACCCTTCTGGGTCGCCGTTTTCAGCAATAGACATTTTGACGGTTTGATTTATTTTTGAATAAAAGGTTTTTAATTGCGTTTCAGTCCTGCTTTTAGCAAATTTTGTCATAAGTGTTGGTATGGTCATCGCTGCAACAATACCGATTATCCCAAGTGTAATTAAAACCTCTGCCAATGTGAAACCAAATAATGCTTTTGTTGTCATTGTAATGCCTCTTAATATATTATCTTAAATATAAAATATAAATCTCATATTTCGATTAATAATAATCTATTATCCCAAATTTGTCAACTTTGACTTAAAAAACGTATAATTATCTCAAATATGAGGTAATAATGTCTTCTAAAAATGAGTTAAAAATATTAATAATGAAGGAAGCTCTAACAGTTCAAAAACTGGCTCAAATGCTTACTGAAAAGACAGGTAAACATTACACACAACGTAGTCTTCAAAATAAAATATTTTTAAGCTCGCTGAATTTTGATGAAATGGAGATAATAGCCGACATGTTGGGTTATGAGATAAAAATTGTCAAAAAAACAAATTCTAATTAGCATTGTAAAAAAATAATTTGGTGGTAAGATGAAGACACAAAGCGGTATCGTCTAGTGGTTAGGACGAGAGATTCTCATTCTCTAAACAGGGGTTCAATTCCCCTTACCGCCGCCATTTGTATATTTTTTGTACATTCTGTGGGAATTTCACCCTACGGGGTTCAACCTCTCGGAAAACGATACTTAATCGTTTTCCTCAGCAGAGTCCTTACCGCCGGTTTTTGCAGGTCTTTGTATGTATAGAAGGGATTAATGTGTTTGTAGGTCGGCATTGCTATGCCGACAAAAGAATGACATTACAAGATTTTTAATGTAACATTTGTTTAATAATCAAGCAAAAAAGTATATTTTTGAGTTTTACTGTTTGTAACAAGTTTATAAATAATTTTACTAGGAGGTTTTATGGCAATAACAGGTGTTAGTTTAGCTAATTTTAATAATAACAATATGGTAAATTTCAAGGGTAAAAAATCTGAAAATTCTCAATATGAAAACCCTATCAGCAGATCTACCGAAAGAAATTTGACCATTTTGAGTTCTGTTGGCGCTAGTGCTTTAGCCGGTGGTATCGCAGGCGGTTTAACTACTCTTTGCACAAAAGGTAAAAAGTTGCCGATTGGGGTTGGTATCGCAGCAGCACTTGGAACTTTGGCGTTGATGTTACCTGCAAAAATTTACAACACAAATGTAAATGCTTTTGCCAGAGAAAAAGAGATGGATGTTTTTTCAAGACAGAAAGAAGCTCAATCTAACATCTATGAAGATATCAACAACGAAATAAAAGATGAGAATGTTTCATTGGATGATAAAATCAATCACTATTCAACCGTAAAAATGGCTGACAATGGTAATGGAGTAATGGTGAAAGGCGCATAGATGAGAATTTCGTCCATCTCAACAAATTTTTTACATAATACTGCATTTGCCCAAAAGGCAGAATCCCAAAATCAAAGTCCAACCACTTCTGCCAAGCCTCCTAAAAATCCTATATCAAAAAAAGGTGAGGCGGCAAATTTAGTGTTGACCACTTTTCTTGGTGGAATGATACTCGCAGGCAGATTATTGTGGGAAGTTGTTGTAGATGGTGATTTTGAATTAGATAGACTTTCCCAAAAAGCTGAAAATTTAGTCAATAAAAATAAAAAGAATCTGTCTCCAAATAAAAAATTCCTTTGTGTTGCAGGGACTTTTGTCGGATTGATTACTGCTGGTTGTGCTGTGTTTGGTGCTATTGTGACTTTGTTTAGTGCTCCAAAAATTGTTTACAAGTCAAAAGTTAATGCATTTAAAAAAAGTAAAGATATGGATGTCTATGTAAAAGCCAATGACGCTGAAAAAGAATTGTACACACAGCTTTCTGACAAAGCAAAAAACTCTACATCTGAAGAAAAAGAAACTCTAAAAGATCAGTACATGAAACTGTCTATGGCTAAAAATCAAGTTCCTGATTTTGTTGATATAAAAAATAAAAAGTAGTGCAACTTTGTCTAATTGAATTCTAATCTATAAATTATTTTTCAATTGCGATTTTTAAAATGTTGTTTTTATTTCTGTTTTGAAAATGGTCGTAGGCTTGGAGAATATTTTCAAGCTTAAATGTTTCGCTAACCAAAAAATCAGTATTGATTTTGCCAGCAGATATCAGCTGTATCAATTCTTTGCAATGTATTGCATCTACTCCGCCGGTTTTAAATGTAAGATTTTTTCCATACATTTTAGGCAGTGGCAGGGTTTGGTTATTTTCATACATTGCAACAACCCCAACAATTGAGTTAGGACGAGCGATAGTCCATGCTAGTTCAAAAGTGTTTTCGCCACCGGCAGCTTCAACTACGCCATCTGCTCCGCGGTTGTTGGTTAATATATTTATTGTAGAAACAATATCGCAGGTTGTTGGGTTTAGATATTCTGTTGCTAAATTTTGACTTTTGGCAATATCAAGTCGAGATTGATTTGTATCAATAGCAATAATTTTTTCTGCTCCCATAATTTTTGCGCAAATCATTGTACACAATCCAACAGGCCCACAGCCGATAACAGCAATTGTATCACCTTTTTTTATTTCACACATTTCTGCTCCAAAATATCCGCTTGACAAAATATCGCCAACAAATAATGCATTTTTATCAGTCACATTATTTGGAATTTTTGTTAATCCGTTATCTGCAAAAGGTATCCTTACATATTCTGCTTGACAGCCATCTATTCTGCAGCCCAGCTCCCAACCTCCATTTTGGCAGTTATTAATATAGCCTCTTTTGCAGAACCAACAATCATTGCAAAAAGTTTCACAATTAGCGCTCACTCTATCTCCGATTTTGATATTTTTAACATCTTTTCCGATTTCAACGACTCTGCCGACAAATTCGTGCCCTAAAATAATGTTGTTGTTAGCGCGCGGTACTTGTCCGTTTATTATATGCAAATCGCTGGTGCAAATAGTTGATAGCGTAACTTCAACAATTGCATCTGTAGATTTTTCGATTGTTGGCATATCTTTTTCGCAAAGTAGAATTTTATTTAAAAAATCTTTATTGTAGACAAGAGCTTTCATTATTTAACCTCATTTTTTATGTATTTAATTTCATCATCTGTTAGATTAAAAATTCTAAATATTGTATTATCAGATAATTTTTTGTATTTTTTTTTGTCAAAAACAGGAAATGGCAGTTCCGTTAAATTACCTTTCAGAACCTTTAATTCATTAAATTTTTTCGTGTAAATATATTGAAATAGAGTCGAGTTTAAAAAAGTCATTACATCTTTTATTGTGTAATTTTCAAGTTTTGGAATCAAAATATTTGCACTGTTTAAAAATAATCTTTGTTTGTTATCATAGGCAAAAATGAGTTTTTTTGATATGAATTTATAAACAAGTTTTTCCTTAGCTCTATAAATATTTTCAGGCGCAACCTGTTGAAAGTTTTCTCTAGTATAATTTATATAATTTTCGCTATCAGATATTTTATATTTCAATATATTTTTGCCTGAATAAATTTTTTCGCCTAAATTTTTGTTTGCAGAAACATATTTTTTGTTGTTCCCTGTGACAATTCCAATTGCCCAAATTGATGAATTATCAAGTGTTTGATGAGAGTGAGAATATATTTTTTTTAGCAAATTAACATCAAAATTATCAATAATTGAAAAAATATTATTTGTATTTTTTAAATAATATTTTGGGTTGATTTTGTATTCTTTTTCATTAATTTTTATTGAAATATTTTCGTTAGATTTTTGTTTAGAAAGAGTTAATACAACAACTTTGCTAAGCACTCCCGAAAAGGCTCTGCCAATATTTTTTATTTCAACTATTTGATAATTTTTTAGGATAAATTGGCGAATATCTTTGTGAACTTTTACATTCAAAATTGATTCCGGCAGCACAAAATAAGCGATACCATTTTTGTGTAAAAATTTTTCAGATTTTAAAATAAAATAAGAAAAAGATTCTCTTGAGGCTATCAGTGGGTAAAGTTTTTTGTATTCAGGGCTTGTTACAGCACCCCAAGGTGGATTTGTTGCAATAACGTCAAAATCTTGTCTTAAATTATCTTCTAATAAAAAATCTTTATGAAAAATTTGTGGCATAAATTCAATATTTTTAAATTCAACAATCAAGTTTATTTTTGCGATAAAACAAGCATTTTCGTCAAGGTCATAACCATAAATATTTTGTGGATTTTTTATTTTTTTAGCAACAGAAAGTAAAAAACTTCCGGTTCCGCAACAAGGGTCTAAAATTTTTACATCTTCTTTAATTTTATCTGTAATATCTTTTGTAAGACTTGTTGGGGTGTAATATGAGCCTTTTTGGTTTTTTGAACCTTCCGTCATCAACGATTGGTATACAATTCCTAAAAAATCTATTTCGTTTTTTGGCAAATTTATATTTAACAAATACTTATCTGGTGTGACGTTTTTGCCATATTCGATGAGGATTTTTTCTGTAAATTTGTTAGAAATATGGTTTGCTTTTAAATAATTTATTCCTAAAGATAAGATTACCGTTTTGATATCTTTTTTTGTTGAAAGAATGTTGTTTAAAATTTCTAGGTTAGAAGGTTCTATAAAATATTCCACAGGGATAATTGTTTTTGACGAAAATCTTTTGTTTGCACGTTTTGTCATTCTTGTTTTAAATTCTTTTTTATTTACGCTCAAACGTTCCCAATTCCGCATGGATGCCTGAGAAACTAAAACTTCTTCTTTCATAAATTTATCTTATCATATTCTTTGATAAAATGAAATTTTGTTATACAATGTTTTTGGTAAATAAGGAGTAGAAATATGAAAAAAGTTTTATTATCTCTTTTTGTAGCTATTGCGATTACTGTTCCTTCTTTTGCTGCAAAGACTTACAATGCAGCAAACAGAGTGTCAACAGTTGGATCTACATTGTTGACCAAAAATGGAATTCCTGCTACAAACGTTAAATTTACAGTTGTTTCAGGGGCTGTAGATAACTCAAATTATGTAACAAATAAAGTTGTAAATGTTTCAAGTGCTGAACTTGCTTATGCCGGCAATGACAACGAAGTAGCAGCAGTTGTTGCTAACGAATTAGGTCATATTATTACCGGTAATGCATCAAAAGGCAAAGTTATTAACTTGTTGCAAGCTGCTACAAATACAAATATTACAACAAACGACACAACAACAGCAATTGTAAGTAATTACAAATATTCGAAAGAAGAAAAAGAAGCTGATGTTGTAGCAGTCAATTTAATGGCAAATGCAGGTTACAATCCTCTTGCTATTATTGTTGTTTTAACAAAACAAACCGGTACGTACTGGGAAGCAATTCAAGGCAAACCTGCTAATGCTGATAGAGCAATGAATGTTTATGATTACACAGGCTATGCTTATCCTGCAAAATTAAAAGCAGGTTATGCTTGTAATGAATACAAAAATTTCTTGACTTATGCTAATACCGTTTTGGCAACAAGAAAGGAAATGCCAAAATTGCAAACAAAAGTATCTAAAGATATGAAAAAATACAGAAAAAATAGTGTAAATCAAGTTGCAAAGTTTAAAACAAGAGGTGGAATGAGCGGTTGGGATGCTGCTTATGGTTTGTTGAACGGTGCACAGTAAAAACAAAAATTTTAAATTTTAATTGGCGCAGAATCTGTACAGATTCTGCGCCTCTTTTTTGTACAAAAAATAAAAATCCTTGCAAAATTTCAAATTTTTATTAAAAATAGAATAAGGAGCTTTGTATTGGAAAAGAATTTTAAAAATGTTATTAATTTTGTCAGAGGGAGAAAGAAAAATCCGCGTCATGGTTTTGCGCTATGCCAAGAAGGTGTGATTTTTTATGATGAAGATAAAAATGATTTAGCCCTACAAAAGTTCATTGAGGCAGAAAAAGAAGGTTATGAGTCTGCAGATATGTTTTGTAATATGTCTTGGCTATATGGTGGATTCAAACAAGAATGGCAAAAATCTGAAAAGTATGCCCAAAAAGCTCTAAAATGTGATGAAAAATCAGGTAGAGCATACTTGTTGCTTGGAAATATATATTTTATAAAAGATACCCCAGAAGGTTTTGACAAAGCTTTAGAATATTACCTAAAATCTATAGAGTATGATTATATCTGCCATTCGACGTATGAGCGAATTGCTTATATATATGTTGCGAAAAAAGATAACTATTTGAAATATTTTGAATATATAAATAAAGCAATTGATTTAGACCCAAAAAATGGTGGTTTGTATGGGGGAAAAGCTGAAACCTATATGGAAATGAATAATTTCAAATCAGCCTTGAAAAATTATTTAAAAGCCCTTGAACTTGGTTATGGAGTTGATGATACTTATTATAATTTCCAAATATCATTTTGTTATAGCAAGTTAGGAGATATAGATAAAGCCATAGAATATGCAAACCGAGTGATTTTTTTAGACAAAACATCAGGTGTTGGCTATTATCGTAAAGGGTTTGCGTACTTTTGGGTGCAAGATTTTAAACGCGCTAAAGAGGCTTTTCTGCAAGCGGAAGAAAAGAAATATGACCGCGCTGATATGTATGCAAGAATGTCTGTAATTTATAATGTAGAAAGTGATTTTGAAAAAGCTATTCATTATGCCCAAAAAGCGATAAAAACAGATAAAACAGAGTATGACGGATATGTTGCAATGACTGATATTTACGCTCATCAAAGGAAATATAAAGACGCTCTAAAATGGATAAAAAAAGCATATAGAGTCGCAAAAGGAAATTTGGAAGAAGATTTCCAATATGCCCAATATTCAGCTCTTTTATTTATGTTTCACCGATATAAAGATGCTTTAAAGTTTGCCAATGAAGGATTAAGCAGGTTTTCTGACAGTGTTGACTTGTTGGACATAAAAGCCGGTGTGTTGCAAGCTACAAATAAATACGATGAAGCGGAAATTGAAGTGAAAAAGATGATAGAACTGGCACCTACGGATGTAAGGACTATTCAACAACAGGCAAATCAGAAAATCTGTTACAAGCAGTATGAAGAAGGTTTAAAGATTGTTTTGTCTATTGACATTGCAAAAATTGAACCTGACGAGCTTGATTCTCAACATTCAATTATTGCAGAGTGTTATTGCAAAATGAAAAATTATGACAAAAGCATAGATTATTTTTATAAACTTACAAAATCTGAACATTTTGCAGAATATGCGACTATGAATTATAAAACGGTGAAATCCGTATATGCAACATTGCAAAAAACTTTGCCCAATGATGAACGAATGGAATTTATCTCTTCACAAATGACAAAAGCCCAAGAATTCTTGAAAGATTTAGGCTTGTAAGAGAAAATTACAGTTAAGTTATTTTAGTCACCCTGAACAGCAGGAGCAGAGTGACATAATGCAGACTAAGCCAACAAAGCTTCAACGATTTTAGCGTTAGTGTCAGCTCTTCTGATATTTAACAAATATTTTTCAACTTCATTAGCGATTTCTTGTTCTGATACTGTGTTATATTTTACTTCGTCTAATGAATCTACATAAGCTTTTACTGTAACCATTTCATATTCGTTTCTCATAATCTTTTCCCCTTAAATTTTTTCTTCTCTTAATTTCCCTTACATTTATATAAAGTATTTTTAGATTTAAAAATTGCTTATTTTTTATCTACTTTGTATATATTTTGTTACATTTTGCAATAATTGTTTTTATCAAGTTGCGTAGCGACGTAGATTTTATCCTATTAAGAATCTATCAAATTTTACATAAGACTAATATGTTTTATTAGAGACCCTGAAACGAGTTCAGGGTGACTATTTAATCTTTATGTCTGATTTACTTTATTTTTTTTACAACTTTTTTGAAATAGTCATTATCAGAAACTGCTTTTTGGGTGCAAGTCCAACCCTTTTGATTCTGCCCATTTAAATTGCAATCATCATGAAATCTGTATGATGTGGTTAAACCTCCCATTGGATAAAGTTTTCCTTCTTGAGCTTCAAAGGCAAAAAAATCATATCCGAGTCGATTTGGTTTAGCTAATCCATTTATATCAATCATAATCATGCAACCTTGCCATCCTTCTGATATTGGACAATCATCAAAAAATACAAGAGCTCCGTCAGGGAGTAAAAGTTGTCCGTCATTATATATCCCGTCACCTATTCTTCCATTTCTGTTTAAAAATTTATATTCATCTCCTGAATAGAAACTATGGCAACCTGCCGGTGTCTTTACGGTATTTCCACTTGTATTATCGCTACAAATGGTGACATTTGTCATATATTTGGCAAGTGTTCTGTGTCTAGTTGCATTAGTGTACGTCCTAAAATCTGTAGAAACATCATCTGCTTCCATGAGCCGAATTGCTTGTTGCACAACGGAATACGATTTTGTGAATTGGGTTTTTAATTTCTTTGCTTTTATTTCAGTCATCAAGTTTGGAATTGTAATGGCAGCAACGACACCAATAATTCCAAGAGTGATAAGGACTTCTGCCAGTGTAAACCCAAATTTTTTCTGTTTTATATCTACGTGTGTAGCATTTTCTGTTATGGTTAATCTAATTTTTGCTTTGTTAAACTCATCTTTATTAAACACAATTTTATCCTCATCGATGTCCTTTTTTGTAAAATTATAAAGTGATTATAGGACATGAATATTACCTTTGTCAATAATTTATAGTACATGGATGTTGTTTATTAAGGGACAAATATATACTATTTTAAATTTTGAAAGAGGGAGTAAATATGTTGTTCGATAGTGATAAAATCTATATTGGAGAACGAATTAAAGAGTCAAGAAAAAATAAACATCTTACCCAATTTATGTTGGCGGAAAAGGTCGGACTTCATGAAAAGCAAATTTCAAGAATTGAGTCCGGACAGAATTATCCGACATTACAGAGCTTTTTCAAAATAATTGACACGCTAGATATGGATTTGAACGATTTTTCAAAGGAATCAAATACAATAAAAAGTCCATTGAAAAATTCCCTTATTGAAATTATAAATAGTGCAAATGATACGGAATTAAAGATATATTCTGACATTTTAAAACCATTAAGAAAGAATTTGAAAAATATTAATGTTTAAGTTGAATTATAAGTTTTTTAAAGTTTTGTATAATTCGTATTTTTTATCTGTGTTTGTGTATGTGTAGATTTTGTAAATTTTCCCATCAGTAGAGATTTTTATTGAGTGGTGTATGTCTGTTCGTAAAATTTCGGTTTTTCTTAGAATATCCAGTGTTCCTTTATTTGGATGCCCAAAGTAATTCACTCCTGTTGAAATTAACGAAACATCATTATTTAAGTAGTTTAGCATTTGTTCATTAACAACCTTTGGTCCTCCGTGGTGTCCTACTTTTAAAACCTCAATTTTGTTTGGAATATCTTTTTGAACTTGTTCAAATGATTTTACACCAGCATCTCCCATAAATAGCATGTCAAAATCTTTATATGAAACAAGTGTAATTGTCGAACATTCGTTATCTGTATCTTTGCCTGATATATCAGCTTTAAATGTTCTGATTTTGAAATCTTTTTCTGTGTAAATTTGTTGGTTATGTTGCACAATTTTGTAATTTTGGTGAATCTTTTTTGCGGTTTTAAAAATGTTTTTCGCGGTTTGGGTCTCTGTTTTTGTACTGTTTAAGTATAATGTTTTTACTTTGGTATTTGTGATAATTTCAGACGTTCCGCCAGAGTGGTCGTTATCAAAGTGAGTTACAATAACTCCTTCAAGATTTTTGATACCTCTATCTTTCAGGTATTTCAGCATAATGATTTTGGCTTGAGAATTACCGCTTTCAAACGGAGCTTTTCCTGTATCAATCATAAAATATTTGTTTTGAGGTGTTTTTATCAAAAATGAATCAGCATTTTGTACATCAAATGCTATTATTTCAAGGTTATTGTTGGGAAGTTTTATCCATGTGAGACCTAAAATTAGGCAGGTTACTAAAACCGTAATTATTGCTTGTTTTCGTTTGTCAATTTTTATCAAATAAGTTACGGCAATCAGCATAATATAATAAATCAACATTTGAATAATATTGGGGTGTGTTGTTTGTATCAGGCTGAATTTTAGATTTGCAAAGAAATTTGAAATCCAAATGAGAATGTTCAAAAGGTAATTAAGAAAAAAGTCAAATACTTGGCAAGTAATTTTTGCAAATGGTGGAATGATTGAAATTGCAGAGCTTACAAATCCTCCAAAACTGATTATACTTAGCAAGCTTACTGTTGAAATGTTTGCTAAGACTGAATATAAACTAAAAGTGTTAAAATAAAACATTTGAATTGGTGCAATCCAAATTTGTGCAACAATTGGAATTAATACAGGTGCTTTTATCCAATCAGGAATTTTTTCAAATTTTTTAGACAAAAAGTTTGCAGTTGTAAGTAGTCCAAAAGTTACGAAAAACGAAAGTTGAAAACTTACATCGTTAATATAAGCGGGGTTATATATCAGCATTAAAACGGCGACAAAAGACAATAACGAAACACTATGTGTGTCTCTATCTATGAGTTTCCCTGCTAAGACAAACAAAAGCATAAGGGCTGCTCTGATTACGGATGCTCCAAGTCCTGTCATAAATGTATACAAAATTACAACAAGCATTCCTGTTAAAACTCTTGGTTTATATGGAACTTTCAAAAATTTCAAAATTATAAACCAAAATGTAAAAATAAACGCTACATTCATGCCGGAAGCTGCCAAAATATGAAGTAATCCTGAATTAATGAAAGAAGTTTTTATATAATCAGGTGGAGCAACAGCATCATCACCAAAAACAATTCCGCCTAAAATTTCAAGGTTTGGACTTTTGAGAAATTGAGAATGAACCTTCAAAATTCTGTTTCTGGTGTTGTTTAAATATTGTAAAAATCTCCATTTTAGGCTTAATGAATCTTTTTCGATTTTGATATCCGAATAATTGGCATAAGTCGTTGTAAATGTGTTGAAATTCCTCAAATATGAGCTGTAGTCGAATTGAGAAGGGTTTGTCGAACTGAACGGTTTTCTGATTTTGCCTTTTAGTGTTAGTTTCTCGCCAATATTTAGTGGTGTGTTAGTTGGATTTTCAGAAATAGTCACAAATGTCTTTCCTGAAACTTGTTTGTCTTTTATTTTTTCTACCTGAAAGAAAAACTTTGTTTTGTTACTTCCGGCAGAATATGGGATGCCGACAATTCTACCTGTTATAGAGGCTTGGATGGGGACTATTTGAAACAAGTCATCATAGCTTTTGATTTTACAAAATGTTAAGAAAAATCCTCCGTAAAAGATTAAAATAAGTACGAGAACTTTTTTAAAACTAAACAGTCTGAGATAATAACTTGCCAAAAGTATCAGAGTTATAAGCGACCCAAAAATGATTGCGTAACCATAAAAACAGGATAAAATTCCACACATGAAGGTTATAGATGCAAAAAACATCATGAAGTTTTTATTTTGAGTTATATCTCTAATAAAATCAATATTTATCATAATTCCAACATCTGAATGATACCATATCAAGACGGTTGTGCAAAACTAAAAAACATGGTATATTGTTGGGTAGGAAAGAGAGAATTATGAGTAGTAACGATTTCTATATTGAAGATTTTTTAAGACAAGCAGTATCAGTTGGAGCTTCTGATGCGCATATTTGTGAAGGTGAAAGACCTGCCATCCGTGTATCAGGACAGATTATGAGAATTAATCTTCCCCCATTAACAAGTGAAGATATTGAGTTTGTAATCAGGACAGTTGCTCCTACACACTTGAAAGACCGTATTACAAGATTTTTTGATATTGACTTTTCTTATGAAATTCCGGGCTGCTCAAGATTCCGTATCAATATGAGTCGTCAGTTGGGTAAAACAGCAATGGTTATTCGTGCGATTCCATATTATATCAAGTCTTTTAAAGAATTGTTCTTGCCTGAGACTTTGGAAGAATTTGCATCTTTCAATAATGGTCTGGTTCTTGTTACAGGACCTACTGGTTCAGGTAAATCTACAACAATCGCATCTTTGATTGATTATATAAATGCGACTACTTCAAAACATATTGTAACAATTGAGGACCCTGTCGAATTTATATTTTCTAATAAAAAATCCATTGTATCTCAACGTCAATTGTTGATTGATACACCGTCATTTTCAGATGGTGTTAAATATGCATTAAGACAAGACCCTGATGTTATCTTTATTGGTGAAATTCGTGATAGAGAAACTGTAGAATCTGCATTGAAAGCAGCTGAAACCGGTCACCTTGTTGTATCAACAATTCACACAAACGATTCAGTTCAAACTGTTGCTCGTATTATTAACTTGTTCGACCCTAATGAAAGACCGTTTGTAAGAAGTCAGATTGCTAATACTCTTCGTGGTACAATTTCTCAAAAACTTGTGCCGACTATCGAAGGTGGTTCTCGTGTGCCGGCAACTGAAATTCTTGTTGTAACTCCGACAGTAAAAGACTTTATTCAAAAGGATGAACTTGAACAAATTTATGAACTTGTTAAGAAAGGTTCATTCAACAACATGACAACAATGAATATGTCATTGTACAAATTATTTAATGAAGGTAAAATTTCTCAAGAAATTGCTCTTCAATACTCAGATAACAAGTCTGAACTAGAACAAATGATGAGAGGTATTTACCACGGAACAAGTGCACAAAAAGGATAATGCAAAACAGTTTTGTAACAGACGCAATTAATCTAAAGTCCTACAATTTAAGTGAATCTGACAAAATTATTGTTATGTATTCAAAAGACAAAGGGCTAATCAGGGGGGTAGCTAAAGGGGTTAAGAAACCTAAGAGTAAATTGGGTGCCCGCATGGATTTGCTTGTTGCGAATACTTTGATGTTGCATAAAGGTCGAAATCTTGATACTATTTGTCAGGCTGAAGTTGTTAATTCGTTTTACAAAACTCGTCAAGATATAGATAAAATTTGTTATTCAATGTATGTGACAGAAGTTGTTAATAATTTTGGAATAGAAGAGGATCCATGTTCTGAAGTTATTTATAATTTGTTGTATAAAACTTTAAATACGATATCTGTTGCCGAAAATAAAGTTGACATTTTGCTTGCAGTAATTAAATTTCAATTGAAAATGATGATTGAATCAGGGTTTTCGATTGAGCTTGATAAATGCTTATGCTGTCACCATGTTGTAGGTGATGAAACAATGTATTTTGTCCCTAGTATGGGTGGCATTATTTGTGCTGATTGTGCAAGTTCAGTGCATTATAACAAAAAACAACTCCCTTACAAATTGAGGGACTTTTTCAAACAAATGTCAATTAATGATTTTGATGAGCGTGGAGAATATGAACAAAAAGCAAATGAAAAAGTTTGTACCGTAACTTTTGAAACTTTGAAAGAATATATTATGCTAAAGTCCACAAAGAAATTCAAATCAACAAGTATTTTACAAGAAATACCATGTGGCTAAATTTAGTCGATTAGGGTATATTATAAATTTGTTAATTAAATATAATATAATCATTTAAGAAGGATGGTTTATCATGAAGAAATTTATCATAATTGCGGCAATCGTAATCTGTGGAAATACCGTATGGGCAGCGTCGGCTCAAATGTTCAAATTGGACAATGGGCAAACTGTTGTAATTCAAGAGGTTAAAAATAATCCGATTGTAACTATTGACACTTGGATAAAAACAGGTTCTATTGATGAAGATGATTCAAATAATGGTGTGGCTCATTTTTTAGAACATTTGTTTTTTAAAGGAACAAAAAATCACGAACCTGGAGAATTCGACCAAATTCTTGAAACAAAAGGAGCAATTACTAATGCCGCAACAAGTAAAGATTTTACACATTATTATGTAACTATTCCTTCTAAGGATTTTGATTTAGCTATGGAGTTGCATGGGGATATGATGTTGCACCCTTTAATTCCGCGTAATGAGATGGAAAAGGAAAGAAAAGTTGTTTTAGAAGAAATAAATAAAGATTTGGTTTCTCCAACAAGAATTCTTCAAGAAAATTTAAATTCCATGATGTATACAACTCATCCGTATAAAAGAAAAGTTATTGGCCGAAGTGATGTTATTGAAACTATTACAAGAGACCAAGTTTTGAATTTCTATAATGCGCATTATTCTCCATCAAATATGATAACAATTGTTGTTGGGGATGTGGATACAAATCATGCCCTAGAACGTATAAAAGAAGTTTTTAATGCTGAATATAAGAAACAAACAAAAACGATTTACCCAAAAGAATCTCAATTGACATCTCAGCAGAAGAAAGTTGAATATATCAAAACCGAATCCGGATATATGGTTATTGGTTTTAGAGGAACTCCTATTAATGATAATGATTCTTACGCTTTGGATGTATTATCAACAATCTTGGGTGATGGCAGGTCATCGGTCTTAAATCAGGTTTTAAAAGAGAAAAAACGCTTGGCTTTTTCTGTAGATGCAGGAAATTCAACATTTAGAGATGATGGAATATTTTATATTTCAGCAAACTTTGAACCTGAAAAATGTAAACAAGTTCAAAGTGCAATTTTTGATGAAATAAAAAATATACAAGATAAAGGGGTGAGCGATGAACAATTGAGTCTTGCCAAAAATATCATTGAGCGAAATACTTATTACTCAAGGGAATCTATCACAAATATTGCCACTGAAATAGGTTATACTATGGCTCTGACTAATGATATCAAGTTTTATGATACATATTTAGATAAAATTAAATCAGTTTCAAAAGATGAAGTTAAAAGAGTTGCCAACAAATACTTAGGAGAAAATAGAAGTGCGGTATCTATAATTTTGCCTGAATCTTCAAAAAATATTCCCGTAGCAAACAAAATTCAAAATTTAGGTACTGCAGAATTGATTAGCGAAAGTAACGGTACTCAAAAGTATCACTTATCTGATGGTGCGACGATGCTTTATACCCCAAATAGTTCAAATGATATTATTGCTATCAGTATTTATGCAAAAGGCGGTCAACTTCTTGATAAAATTGCCGGAACTGCAAATTTAACAGCTGCAACAATGATGAAAGGTACAAAAAATTACACATCATTAGAGCTTTCTCAAGTGTTAGAGGACAATGGTATAAAAATAGTACCATCAGTTGGTGCAGATGCTTTTTCTATAACTGTTTTGACAACAAAAGATGAATATGACAAAACAATGGAATTGTTGAATGAAGTTGTTAATAATGCCATTTTTGATGATTATGAAATCGAAAAGGTAAAGTCAGACAAGTTAAGTGCGATAAAAACTAATAAAGATGTTCCGATTAAGCAGGCAATTGAAGAGTATCGTGATATGATTTATAAAAATACTCCATATTCAATATCTTCAAAAGTTTTAGAAAAAAATATTCAAAATATCAAAAAGTCGGATATTATCGAGTATTATAACAAAATCTTCAATCCTAAAAATATTGTAATTTCAATCAACGGCAATATTGACAAAGACAAAACAATTCAAGATTTGAATAAAATTTTTGAACCAAAAGCTGATAGTCAAACTTTTGATTACAAAATTTATGATTCAAAAATCCCTCGTATTACAGCACCTAGAACAAATACCATAAAAATGCCGACAGAAACTGCTTGGATTCTTTTAGGATGGCAGACAGATGGAGTCTTGAGTGAAAAAGATTATGCGACATTACAAGTGATTGACTCAATTTTGGGTACAGGCATGAGTTCAAGGTTGTTTAAAGAGTTGAGAGAACAAGAAGGTTTGGCATACCAACTTGGAACAGGGTATTCGCCAAATGTTTTACGTGGTAGTTTTATGATGTATATTGGCACAAATCCTGCGACTTTAGAAAAATCAAAACAAGGCTTGTTCTCTGAAATTGAAAAACTAAAAACTGAATATGTTGGCGATAAAGAGCTTAAAGATGCTAAGGAAAAACTGATTGGTAACTATGTTATCGGCTTAGAAACTAATTTGGACAAGGCTTCTAATATAGGGTGGTATGAAGCCTCAACAAGAGGATATGAGTTTAAGGAAAAATATGTAGATTTGATAAATAGTGTTACAGATGCTGATATTATTGAAGTTGCGAATAAGTATTTCAATGACAATTACATAATGTCTATTGTTACAAAATAGGTTTATATTCAATCAATTCTGCCGGCATTTATTTGGTGTCGGCAGTTTTGTTATTAAATCTTTCCTAAACTTTTCAAAAACTTATAAACTAAAACGGTTGACTCTTTATCAGTTTGCAACTTGTTAATCAAGGATGTCAAAACATCTTCATAATTATCAAGATGTTTAAATTGGAACAGTTCAGGAAGTTCTACATTTAGCGCTGTTGCAATTTTTGTTAGGTTATCAGTTTTTGGAAAAGATACCCCATTTTCTATTCTTGAATAATTTTCAGGCTGAATCCCTATAATTTCAGACATTTTTTCTTGAGTTAATTCTTTTTGGATTCTCAATTCCCTTAATCTTGCACCAAATTTTTTCTTTATATCCATATAGTAATTAAACCTTTATTTATTATTTATATTAAGTGTGTATCTCGTCATGAATTTGATGTATTGCATTAATAAAGTTAATGTAATACAATAATATTAATTAATTTTATTGATGTATTACGAGGAGATGCGAAGATGAAAAATGATAAATTCGGCTTTACCTTAGCAGAGGTTTTAATTACGTTAGGCATAATTGGTGTGGTTGCTGCAATGACAATTCCGGTTTTGATAACAACACATCAACAAAAAGTAACAGTTACTAAATTGGAACGTGCAATATCTGTTCTTAATCAAGCTTATCGTCTCTCTTATGATGAAAACGGAGAAGCATCAGCTCAAGAAGCAAAAACAATGGGAGCAGATGAATATTTTAAAAAATATTGGGAACCTTATGTAAAAATTTCTAACTACTGTGAAAGTTATAAGGATTGTGGATATGATAAATCTGCACCATATAAAACTCCTTCCGGTTCATTTTATGGTATTGCTGTAAATCAATCGAGGGCAAAATTTTATACCCTTGATGGCTTTTTCTATATGATACTGGTTGATAGTGGTGCTGGTGATAATATTAGCTTGAATACTAATATCTATCTTGATTTGAATGGGGGCGAAGGACCAAATATTATGGGACGAGATGTTTTTCTTTTAAATAGGTATATTGATGATGTGAAAGGTGGATATGTTCAGCCCTTATGTAACAATGCCTCTGATGTTGTAGTAAATGCCAAATGTACAAAAACGGAATCAAGTTGTTGCGCGGAAAAAATACGTCGTGCCGGATGGAAGATAGAAAAAGACTATCCTTGGTAGTTTTCAAATTCTTATTCAAAAATGATGAGATTTTTTAAATCTCATCATTTTGTATGATTACAAAAAAAATATAAATGCTAATATAACAATATACTCCTTAGAGACTAAGATACACATATCCCTAATCAACAGCTATGCACCTCAGTACATAGCTTTTTTTTATGGAATAATTTATTGGTATTTATAAATAAGTATGTAGGGTGGGCTCACTAGCCCACCTGTAAAATGATTAATATCTAACGACTTAGTTTTAATATGTTCAGTTTGAGATTTTGAATAGGATAAAATCTAAGCCAAACAAGCTCACAAGATTTTTAATCCTTTAAGAATGACATATTTTATAGGCATCGTGTGTTTGTAACATTGTATTTTTACCTGTCTTCTTGCCTTCCTTTGTATTGTTACAAAATCTTAACAAACTAATCTAAAAAATTAAAGTTTTCCATAAAAAGTGTCGATAAATAAAATGTAATTAAACAAAACTAATTTTCCTCCTTTTTCCCCTACTACTAACTAACCTACTAAATGGAACCGCAAAATGGTTCCTTTTTTATTGACTAATAATATAATAAAAAGACGGTCTAGGCAGAATGCCCACACCGTCTTTCATAATTCAATCAAAGTTGCAAAGAACCTACGGAGTAGGAGGGATTGCGCCAGCACCTGCTGCACTGTGAGCAACCATTGCAATCATTCCGATAATTGCAGTGAAGTATAATAGCAATGCGATTGCACAAAGAACCATTAATGCAATATAGATGTAGCCAAACCAGTCTACTCTTTCGTATAATTCGCTACCATCATCGTGGGTGTATCGACCCAATGCTAGTCTAAAGCCGTCAATTAGCGCCCAGATAGCAGAGATTGGTGCTGTGATACCCAAAACTGTTAATACTACCATTACCCATCCGCTGTTTGTTTTACCTGTGTAAAAACGGTGAGCGCCATACATTCCAAGGAACCAACATAATGACATTGCTGCCATCCAGTTTTTTCCTTTCAACTCTTGTAATTGTGTTTCTTCCATACTAAACTCCTTTCTTTATGTAGTTACCTTATTTACCTGTAAAGAATGACAAAACGCCGGTAATTCCCCCAAATATAAACAATACAATAATTACTGATAGGATTATTAGCGCACAGCCTTGGTTGTAGTTGCTTAATTCTTTACCTTGTGCATCTTTGTATTTGTTCAGTGTTAAGGAAATAATATCAATAACCGTCCATATTCCAAAACAGCCGCATGTCAAAAGTTGCGCTATACCTACCCAAACATAACCTGTGTAAAATCTATGTATACCAAAAATTCCCAAAAAGTATGCCAAAAATAATGTTACAACATAAGACCTTTGAGATTGTGCAGGATTCATAATTTGTTCTTGTGTTTCGTTATCCATAATTTCTCCTAAATATACAAAACTGAGTACAATTGTTAAACCATACTCAGTTCAGTGTAAACTCAAATTATAATTATTACATCATCCATTGATTGTAATTTATTTACCTGTTGAGCCAAAACCGCCCTCTCCGCGAATTGTTTCGGTTAATTGGGTTACAACTTCAATTTTAGCTTGCTCATACTTGCTGATAACCATTTGTGCTATTCTTTCTTGAGGCTGGATTGTGTAAGCTTCGTTAGAAATATTTACAACAGGTACACAAACCTCTCCTCTATAGTCTTCATCAATTGTTCCAACGCAGTTAATCAATGTGATTCCGTGTTTGATTGACATTCCTGAACGTGGTCTGATTTGTGCTTCATAACCGTGTTCAAGTTCTATTTTTAAACCTGTAGGTATTAGTGTTCTTTCTAGTGGTTTTAATTCCAAAGGCTCTGATATAGCTGCGCACAAGTCCATTCCAGCTGCACCTTCTGTTTTGTATTCAGGTAAAATTTGGTTGTGTGGTAATTTTTCTATTTTTAAAACTGTCATCTCTTTTTCTCCTTATACATCTTGATTATTTAATAGTAGAGCATGTTTTGTATTTTGTAAATTTGTAAAGCCAAATTATTACGTTGTACAGTTTATTTTATTTGAAAAGTGTGCTAAAATCTAAGTGTTGATAAGTTTAAATAAGAGGTTACGATGAGAAAATTATATATAATATCTTTAGGTTTATTGGTAGCAATGGGTATTTGCATAGGAAACTCATTAAATGCTATGACTTCTACGGTTGCAGCTCCTGTAGTTTCGGCTCCTGCTATGCCACAGTCTCAATATAGAGATGTCAATCCGTTAGAATTGATTTCTAATCCTTACAAATATCTTAATCGTAATATTCGAATTACTGGCAAATTTGACAAATTTTCAGCATTGGGTTTAGATTACAAACCAGCAATGAGAGAACACGACAAATATATTTCTTTTTTAATTCAAAGACCTGATGTAAAAGATCACGACATTCCACTGTCAGAGTTGAAAATCTTTTTGAAAAAAGAAGTTGCAGAAAAACATATAGACTTGAATGCAGGTGATGAGGTGAGATTTTCCGGCAGAGTCTTTTCAACAGCATTAGGTGACCCTTGGATGGATGTTGATACTTTTGAAGTAATTAACAAAGTGAAAAAAGAGGTTAAAAAGTAGGATTTTATTAAATAAGGTATGGATAAGATTATGGCAAATGACAATACAAAAACAGTAAAGAAAGAGAAATTTTTAACAATTCATGGACACTTCTATCAACCTCCGAGAGAAAATCCTTGGCTAGAGGCTATTGAATTACAAGATAGTGCGCTTCCTTATCATGATTGGAATGAAAGGATATGTAAAGAATGTTACAATCCAAATTCAGTTTCTCGTATTGTTGATAACCGTAATCGAATTTTGGACATTGTTAATAACTATGAGTATATGAGTTTTAATTTTGGTCCGACTCTTCTTTCTTGGTTAGAGTCTTATGCTCCTTTAACTTATGAAAGAATTATCAAAGCTGATATTGAAAGTATTTCTCAACATGATGGTCATGGGAATGCCATGGCACAGGTATACAATCATATAATTATGCCACTTGCAAATAACAGAGATAAAGAAACTCAGGTTAAATGGGGTATTCGAGATTTTGAATATCGTTTTGGCAGAAAGCCTGAAGGAATTTGGCTTGCAGAAACTGCTGTAGATGATGCGACTCTTAATGTTTTGGTTGATAATGGAATTAAGTTTACTGTTTTATCACCGTACCAAGCTTTGAAGATGAAAAAATCTTCTGATAAAACTTGGCAGGATGTAAGTTGGGGTAATATCGACCCTGCAAGGTCTTACAAGTATACAATCAAAAGTGACCCTAAAAAATCAATTGATTTGTTTTTCTATGATGGAGCGATTTCTCGTTCTGTTGCGTTTGATGAACTTTTGACTGATGGAAATAAGTTTATTAAACGTTTAAAAGAAGGGGTTTCAGAACTTAGAGACTATCCACAATTGATAAATATAGCAACAGATGGTGAAAGTTACGGACACCATACAAAATTTGGTGATATGGCGCTTTCTTATGTGTTAAAAATTAAAGCAGAGGATGAAGGTTTCAAAATCACAAATTATGCAGAGTATTTGGCAAAATACAGAAGTGATTATGAAGCAGATATTAAACAAGCTTCTTCTTGGAGTTGTTTCCATGGTGTTGGCAGATGGAAAGAAGATTGCGGTTGTTCTACAGGCGGACATCCTGGTTGGAATCAAAAATGGAGAGAGCCGTTGAGAAATGCGCTTGATTATTTGAGAGACCATTTTGCTGAAATTTTTGAGCGCGAGGGTGCAAAATATTACAACAAAGATGTTTGGGCTGTTCGTAATCAGTATATTGACGTTATACTTGATAGAAGTTACTCAAATATTAAAAAGTTCCAAAAAGAACATTTCAAAGCTGATTTATCAGAAGAAGACAGAATTCGTGGTATGGAGTTGTTAGAAATTCAACGTCAAGCTTTGTTGATGTATACAAGTTGCGGTTGGTTCTTCTCTGAAATTTCCGGAATTGAAACTGTTCAGATTATGAAATATGCAGCGCGTGCAATGCAATTGGCTGCTCGATTTAGCAATGAGGATTTTGAAGAACATTTCTTGGAGATATTATCTCAAGCAAAAAGTAATATCCAAGAATATGGTACCGGTCGCGATATTTATGAAAGATTTGTAAAACCATCTGTTGTTACAGCAAAACAGATTGCTTGTTTGTGGGCGATTTCTTCTTTGTATCAAGATTTTGAAGAAGATGAAGATGTTTATTGTTATACCGTAAGACAAGATGATTATCAAAGGGTTGAAAAAAGTAATTCAAACTTTGTAATCGGTCATATTGAAATTCGTTCAAAGGTTACTTTGCAAAGAGTTGATTTGATGTTTGCTCTAATGCAGTATTCTGACGGAGATTTCCATTGTGCAATCAAGGAATTTTCAAGTAATGAAGAATACCAAAACTTGAAACAATCTTTAATTAAAACATTTATGTTAAAGCCGTTTACTGAAATTATCAGAGCTTTGGATGAAAAATTCGGTAAAGAATATTTCACTTTGAAGGATATCTTTATTGAAGAGAGAAAGAAGATTCTTCAAATTTTATTAAAAGATCAAATGGAAAAATTTGCTGATACATATAAAGATATGTATGACCAAGGCAAAGGTTCAATATATCATATGCAAAGTTTGGGCTTGGAAATTCCTACAGAGTTCAAAATCTCGGCAGGGTACGCATTGAGTCACAAATATAATGACCTGTTAGCTCATAGTGATGGTTTTGTTGACCGTTCAATTGTTCAACAAATTATGGATATTAATTTTGAATCTAAAAAAATGAATATTGAAATTGATAAAACTCCGTCAAATAATAGCTTTGCTAAGAAAATTATTGTGAATTTGAATAGGCTGACGAAGAGTTTTGAAATCCAACAGGCTGATGCAATTGTTGATTTGTTTGATATAATTGAAAAATTAGACTTACAAATAGATATTTCAGAGGCTCAAAATATTTATTATAATAAAATTTATCATAGAATTGGCGATATTATTGTAAATAATATGGAATCCCCAAAAGAAAAGGATATCAAGTTTGTAAAATTGTTACTTGAAATTGGGGTGAGATTAAATATAAATGTCGATTTTTATAAGGTTAAGTTGGATAAATTGGCATTAGCTTAACAAAATTAAAAATGTCAGGATTGGTAAAAATCCTGACATTTAATTATATTTATTATACTATTTACTGAATTAAATTTGGAAAAGAAAAATCAGGTTCAACAGGTGTTTCTGTTTTAAATACATCTGTTGTTGGGGATTTTTCCAATCGTTCAGTAAACATCTTTTTTGAAAAATATTTGTTTAAATCATCAATACTTGATAGTTCAAGTTTAGATGGATTTTGCACTTTCCCTTTATTTTCCTTTGCATAAGCTTGCATTGTTTTCCCAAAAAAGCCTTTATCAAATGAATTTAAACTGTTTACTTTGAAAGTCATATGTTTTCTCCTTCTATTTTTTTTATATAAAAACCCCACAAAATATTTTTTGCGGGGTTTTATGAAATTTTTTCAATTTTTATGCTTTGACAGATTTGATTTCTTTTTCAACTATTGTCAAAATTTCATCTAATTTAGATGCGTCTTTTACTCCACCTTGAGCAAAATTTGGACGTCCTCCGCCGTTTGCTCCTGTTGCTCTTGCAATTTCGCCGACAAGTTTACCTGCATTGATTCCTTGTTTTACAAAGTTGTCAGAAACTTTAACTGCAACTGTTGTTTCACCTGCAAGAATAATTACGCTATTTCCAAGTTTGTTAGACAAATATTCTAAACCAATTTTAATACCTATTGGTTTTAAACCTTCAACTTTAGAGATGAACAACTTGCCACCTTCAATGTCTTGAGCTTTTGAAATAAATGATGCAAATTTGTTTCTAGCATTTTCTTCTTCAAGTTTTTCTATATGTTTTTGGAGTTCTCTATTTTCATCAGAAAGTTTTTCAACACGTTCTACAACTTCATCAAAGTGGGATTTGAATTTTGTAGAAAGTTTGTCTATTTCTGTAGATTTTGCATTTAAGTATTCAATTGCTGCTTTTGATACAACAACTTCAATACGTCTTGTGCCAGCTGCGATTGCACTTTCAGAAATTATTTTGGCAAGTCTTAGGTCAATCAATTGACGTGCGTGTGTACCGGCACAAAATTCTTTTGAAATGCAATCAATACTGTTAGGTGTTTCTTTTTGGATTGACACAACTCTAACAGTATCTCCGTATTTTTCTCCAAATAGAGCTGTTGCGCCTGTCATTTCAGCTTCTTTGATGCCCATAACTTTTGTCTCAACATTGTAGCCTTCGCCAATCCATTTGTTCATCAAGTTTTCTGTTTTTACGATTTCTTCAGGTTTCATTGCTCTTGAGAAAGTAAAGTCAAATCTCATACGGTTTTCTTCAACATAAGAACCTGCTTGTTTTACCTCTGTACCAAGAACTTTAACAAGCGCAGCTTGTAGTAAGTGAGCTGATGTGTGGTGAAGTCTGATTTCTTCTCTTCTTGGCACATCAATTGATGCTTTTACAACATCACCGATTGTAACCTCTCCGTTCAAAATGTTGCATCTGTGAACATATAAGTCATTTACTTTGAAGGTTGTTAAAACTTCGGCTTTTAGGTTGGCGCTTTCTAAGTATCCGCTATCGCCAACTTGACCACCACATTCTGCGTAGAAAGGTGTTTTGTTTAATACGATATCAACATATCCTTCACCTTCTACTTGAGCTAAAATTTTTGCATCAGAACATTCATTTTCGCTATAACCGATAAATTCAGTTGAACCAACTTCTTTTTCGATTTTTGCATATTTCATATCCCCAGTTACGCTGATTTTAGCTGTTGCAGCTTTAGCGCGTTCTTTTTGCTCTTGCATTGCGGCTTTAAATCCTTCTTCATCAATTTTTAAGCCGTTTTCTTCTGCAATTTCTTTTGTCAATTCAAATGGGAAACCGAAAGTATCATAAAGTTTGAATGCACTTTCTCCATCAATATCTTTTTTAGCATCGATAAATTCATCAAGCATTTTGTAACCTCTATCAAGAGTTTTTGCAAAACGTTCTTCTTCTTTTTTGATTGTATCAATGATTTTTTGTTTATTTTTAACTAAATCAGGATAAGCTTCGCCATAGTTTTCAACGATTATATCAACCAACTTATATAAAAATGGCAATTCCATTCCTAAGATTTTTCCGTGGCGTAATGCACGTCTCAAAATCATACGCAAAACATAACTTCTTCCTTCGTTTCCAGGAATAACACCATCAGAAATTAAGAATGATACGCATCTTGCGTGGTCAGTGATAATTCTTAGAGAAACATCTGTTTTTTCAGATTTTTTGTAAGGAACACCGCTCATTTCAGAAACTTTATCCATAATAGGTTTTAATAAATCTGTTTCAAAAGTTGATGCAACTCCTTGACATACCATAGCAATACGCTCTAAGCCCATGCCAGTATCAACGTTTTTCTTACCTAGAGGAGATTGGTTACCTTCTTCATCTTGGTACAATTCTGTGAACACAAGGTTCCAAATTTCAACCCATCTGTCACATTCGCAAGTATCAATACCACAATTAGGGTCGTCACATTTGTATTGTTCGCCTAAGTCGTAGTGGATTTCTGAGCAAGGTCCGCAAGAACCTGATGCGCCAGGAGGACCCCAGAAGTTGTCTTTTTTCCCTTTACGTTTAATTCTTTCAGCCGGAACACCTACACTTCTCCAAATGTCGAATGCTTCATCATCGGTTTCGTAAATGGTAATCCAAAGTCTATCTTTGTCCAATTTTAAAACTTCGGTTACAAATTCCCAAGCCCAAGGAATAATTTCTTTTTTGTAATAATCGCCAAAAGAAAAGTTCCCTAACATTTCGAAGAATGTGTGGTGGCGTGGTGTTCTACCTACGTTTTCGATATCTGAATCTTTACCACCTGCTCTTGCACATTTTTGGCAAGAGGTTGCTCTTGCAGGTTCGTAAGGGCAAGGTGTAATTCCTAAAAATATTGGTAAGAATTGCAACATGCCTGCTGTGGTCAACAATACTGTAGGGTTGTCAGGTACAAGACTTGAACTTTCTACAACTGTATGTTGACGTTTATTTTTAAAATAGTCTAAATATAATTTTCTAATTTCATTTCCGCCTAGCATAATCTATAATTTCCTTCTTTTAATACTACTTTATGAGAAAATTATATATTAAACATGCCAAGTTGTAAAAATAAAATCTGATATTTATACTATTGTGACGGAGTTTTTACCAGTTGGAACGAGTGATTGTTTGTTTACCGTTTTTGTCATACATTTTGTCTTTGTACCAAATGCCTTGAAACTCTTTTTCTGGACCGTACATATATTGCAAATCTTTTGAGGCAAAATAAATTGCACTTTTTAATTGCCCTTTTTTATCATATTGCATCGATGTGTAAGGAAAATTTGGATATTCTTTTGACATTACATCTGTGTAATATAATTTGCCATAAGCGCTATAATAAAATGCATTTGTTGGATTGTTTTTATATTGGATTGCATACATTACAAGAGTATTTTTCTTGAAATAAAATGCGCAATATTTAGCATCTTCATCTTCCGTAACTCCATTATTTGTTAAGAAATAGTGGTGCTTAAAATCTTTGTCTTTAAAATATTTTGCAAATTGAGTTTGAAATTGCTCTTTCGAAAAGTAAATATTACTTGAATTTTCATCAAATAAAAGCTTTTTGTAGTAATCAATGTTAGTATCTCTTTGAGCCTGTGAAATATCAAGCCAATCAAATGACACTTCAGCATGAATCGGTTGCGTTTCTATGGTCTCAGAAATTGTATTAATTGGTTGTTCCACATCATCAAGACTAGTGATATTTTCAACAGCTTTTACTTGTTGAGGTAATAACATTACTGACAGTATAAATAAAGATAATACAAGTTTTTTCATATTCCAAAACTCCTACATTTTATTATTTAACATTTTGAACGCAAGACGTAATTTTAGAGAAAATAAATTATCTTCTTCTTGAAATAAATTGTTTTCATTAACGGCATATTCTTCAGGTTTAATTATTCCGTTTATTTCAAAACCTAAAAATTCATTGTTTGCCCCACGTTTTGATTTTGTTGAAATTGCATAAACAAAAGCTGCCATATCTGATTTGTCAATCAAATTGTCCCCAGTGGGTTCACCATGAGCAGATATTTTTTTGAATGCATTTTTTATTTGAATTTTTATTTTAGTCAGATATTCAGGTTTATTCATCACGTCATATCTGCCAAATCTGTATTTTAGCATATATTGTTCATATTGAGCGTAATCAAGTTTCCCAGTAAGATTGCGAGTCTCTCTTGCCATAAATAGCAAGTAAGATTCTGCAAGTGATTGGATTTCTTCTTTAAAAGTTGTGTCTAATTCTTTTATCTCATCAGGTGTTTTGTCAGGCTTGGAAGCTAGCTTTCTCCAAGAATCAGGTACAACGTCAAATTGTTCTGCTTTTGGATTTGTTATTCCGCTTTGTACAACCATATCGTTAATAATAAGGGCAAAAGCCTCTCCGAGTTCGACATTACCGCCGGACAATTCCTTCAATATTGAAGTTCTTTGAGTATTTTGCCCAAAATTTTGCATTATATTTTGTTATCCTAATTAGCTGATATCCCAACGTCCGCAAGTGCCACCCCAACGAGCGATAATGTTACCTTTGACGTCTTTAATTTTTTCAACATGTTGAACTTCGTTTACACCTTCAACAATTGTAATAACTTCACAATTGTTAGAACATCCTGTGCAAGCGCATGTAATAGATGAAAAATGCATTTCTGCAACATTCCAACCTTTGAATTTTGTTGGAGTTTCTGTGTATTGATGATTTTCCATCGCAAGTAATGCTGCACCGATAGCCCCCATTGTTTGGTGGTTTTCAGGAACAACGATTTTTGTGTTCAAAGCTTCCTCAAAAGCTTTAACCATCCCGGTGTTTGTTGCAACACCACCTTGGAAAGATACTGTTGGTAAAAGTTCTTTCCCTAAAGCCAAGTTACTTAAATAGTTTCTAACCAAAGCTTGGCAAAGACCGTATAACAAATCCTCAACTGGATATCCTAATTGTTGTTTGTGGATAAGGTCACTTTCTGCAAATACACCGCATCTGCCTGCGATTCTTGCTGGATTAGTAGAACGAAGTGCGGTTTCCCCAAATTCTTCAATCGGAACATTCAATCTTTGTGCTTGGTGGTCAAGGAAACTTCCTGTTCCAGCGGCACAAACTGTGTTCATTGCAAAGTCTGTAACAATACCATCACGCAAGATGATGATTTTACTGTCTTGACCGCCGATTTCAAGAATTGTTTGAACTCCTGGAATATTTGTGCTCGCAGCAACAGCATGGGCTGTGATTTCGTTTTTAACTACATCAGCTCCAACTAAAGAACCTGCAAGTGCACGTCCTGAACCTGTAGTACCAACACCTTTTACATCGTATTCGGTAATTCTTTTTTCATATAATCTGTTCAAACCTGTTTGAACTGCCATAACAGGTTTGCCTGCAGTTTTAAGCATTACGCTGTCAACATATTTGCCTGTTTCATCAACAAGAGCCAATTTTGTTGTAACTGAACCTACGTCTATCCCTAAATATACTGTTAAACTCATTTTTTCTTCCTTTACTATAACAGTATTATGATAGCACGAACATTCTTGTTTTTAGCAAATTTTTAAAAATATTTGTTTACACTGTTAACTTAGTGCATAATGTCGTTTTTGTTTAGTTCGCCGATGTAGTTTATTGGAGTTTCGTTTGGCATTTTTTCAAGGCAATCAGAGAGCATTTCTTCAATTTTAGAAATCTTAAAAGAATCACTCATTGTTTTGATTTTGGTAATTATATCAAATGAAATATTTTGTCTTAATGCAGCTTCCATTATGTAATATCCTCCACCGAAATTTTGATTAGCTATACATTACATATACCCATTTTTTAATTAATCATAACATTGTTTTAAGATATGTAACGAAAATGGTGCAAGAAGGTTTATGTAGGGTGCTTTTGCCACCAAAAGCACACCTGCACGGAGTGCAAGAAAAAGAAAAGTAACCTTCCCTCTCAAGGGGTGAGGGAGCATGTGGCTTTCGTCGGAACAGGAATTAATCTCCATTATTTATACTATTAAACTTTTTTGAATTTTACACTATACTATTTGTATGAAGAAAATATTATTTACATTATTGTTAGTATCTTTATTTTTGCCCTCAATCAATCTGTCTTCAGATGCAGCATTGGTGTCAAACAGAACTTATAGAGCTGAGCAGAAAAAAGAAATTAAACAAGATATCAAATTAATAAAAGAACTTTTTGCAACACATGAGCTTGCGGCAAACAAGCATGATGTCAAGGCTTTAGAACATTTCTATGCCGATAATTATATGAATAATGACGGCTTTGATAAAAAGTCTTACTTTAAAAGTATTGAATCTACTTGGAAAGCTTGTGATGATTTGACATATAATACAAAGATTTTATCAATCAATGTCAATGGAGACCATGCCAGCGTTTATGTGGACGAGATTGCATCAGGTACTATTACTGAAACAATTGATAGTATCCCAATTTCAGGTGAAATTCATTCAAAATCAAAAGGAATTTATCAATTAATAAAAATTAATGGTGTTTGGTATATCTCAGGTGAAACTTCTTTATCAGATGAATCATCCTTGCTATATGGTGAAGCTCGATTTACTAATATTGAGTTGCAAGCACCTGAACAAGTTGGAGCTGGTGAGACTTATACTGTCTCATTAAAAGTTGATGCGACTCCAAATACATTTATCGTTGGTTCAATTGACCATGACCCTGTTACATTCCCTTCAAAAACTCCGCAAAGTGAGTTGAGAGCTTTGCCGAAGTCTCAGTTTTTGGAACGTTTAATTAAGGCAAATTCTGACAATATCAACGAATATGCTATTGCATCACTGGCTATTTCAAAGGTTAATAATGTCGGTGGGGATAATTTCAGAGTATACATGGCAGGTTTGGCATGTGTAATGAAACGTGTTAATGTTGTGCCAAAAAATAATTTTATCAAATTAGAGGATTAAGATGGATAAATCAATAGGAAAATATTTGTTTTTTATAGCCTGTTTTGCATTTTGGCTGTTTTTGGCTTTGTTTTCATCAAAGTTAATTGTGGATAATTTGACATCAGGTCATCATTATTCAAATGCAGTATTTAATTTGCATTACTTGAAAAATACAGGTGCCGCATTTAGTTTGTTGCAAAATGCCAGAGAGTTTTTAATAATCGTTTCAATTGTTGCGGTTACGCTTTTGTTTATGTATGTTCATCATCATATCAAAAATATCCATTTTATTTCAATTTCATTCATTTCACTTCTTTGTTCAGGAATTATGAGCAATTGTCATGAACGAATTGTTCTTGGTTATGTGAGAGATTATATTCAATTGAATTTCGTAAATTTTCCGGTGTTTAATGTTGCAGATATATTTATTACACTGGGGGTAATTGCTCTTGTTGGAATTTTACTTTTTTACAAGGGAAGATAGTTTATGCTTTTGACGATTGATGAAAATACCGATAGTACCAGACTGGATGTATATCTGTCTGATTTGTATGAAGGTGTTTCGCGTTCAAAAATTCAAAATGCGATAAAGTCAGGTAAAGTTCTTGTAAATACTCAAATAAAAAAGCCTTCTTATGTACTAAAAGAAGGTGACAATGTTGAATTTGAAAATTTGATTGAAGAAAAAAGCTTAAATATTGAGCCAGAAGATATTCCGTTAGAAATTGTTTGGGAAGATGAAAATATGGCTGTTGTAAATAAGCCATCAGGCATGTTGACTCATCCGACACCACTAGAAACATCTGGGACTTTGGTTAATGCTCTGTTGTATAAATATGGTGTTGACGGTTTGTCAGATTTGAATGGTGAGTTTCGTCGCGGAATTGTCCATAGATTGGACAGAAATACTTCAGGGCTTTTGATGATTGCAAAAAATAACAAAGCGCATGAATATCTTGCAAACTTGATTAAAAATCACGATATGACAAAAAAATATCATGCAGTTTTGAAAGGCGATTATCCGCTAGATGAAGATGTGATAAACGAACCTATAGGCAGACATAAAACTCAACCGCACAAAATGACTGTTACACCTGATGGTAAACCGAGTACAACAATTTTGAAAGTCCTTGAACGATTTAAGGAGGCAACGTATGTTGAGTTGACTCTTGTAACAGGTCGAACTCATCAAATACGTGTTCATGCAAGTTTTAGACACTATCCTGTCTTTAATGATACTTTGTATGGTGCAGGGCAAGGCAAAATTAAGACACAAGAGCAGGTTTTGCAGTCGTTTTATTTGAAATTTGCAAAACCATTTTCAGCAGAGATAATTGAACTTGAAATTCCACCGGATGAAGAATTATCCAAAGTGTTGACTTACTTTAGAAACAGGAGAGTTTAATATGAAAAAAATATATTTAGGTTTGAGTATTGTATTACTTTTGTGTGTAATTTATTTGGCGATGGTAAATTTCAATAATTACGCGTTGATAAATGTTCTTTCCGGCATGGATATTCATAGAGATGGCTTGGTGGCAAACGGTCAATATTTGGCAAAAGCTGTTAGGATTTCTACATACACTGTTTTGATTTTGCTATCAGGTATTTTTGTTGGTGCCGGAACAGTATATATGTTTTTGTCCGCGCAGAAAGAAAAAGTTAAAGCTTATCAAAGAGAATTGGAGAAAACCTCAATTTCCGGCTTGGATAATGCTTCAAGAGTAGAAGTTTTGGAAGCTAAAATTAAGACATTGGAAAAAGCTTTTAATACGGTTATTGATGAACGCACAAAACTTGAAGTTCAAATTAAAACACTTAATGCAGAAATTGATAATTTGAACAAAGGCTAAGGGGTAAAGATAACCTGTTACTTTGTCGGCATAATAAGCCGACCTGCAAGTTGCAATTGAACACCTTGATGTCACCCTGAACTCGTTTCAGGGTCTCTAATCTTACAAACATGTCTATGTCATTCAGAGTTTATTTCGAAATGGCTTATAAATTTTGAATCTTGCCGTTAATTTAGATACTGATATCAGTAACCTTTTAAGGTTTTAAGGAATTCTGTTAATAAATTTATTTTTTCTGTTCCAATCGCGGTAAAATCAACTTGATAATTATTATTTAACAGTATGTGAAATTCTGCCTCTTGAAAAACAACCATACTGTTGTTCATAAAAAATACAACTTGGGGTTTCTTTTTTTGAATACGGAAATCTTTGATTTGGTCAAACAAAACGGTTTGGTTGTTGATTGTGATTGAATTTTCATTTATTTTTATGGAATCTTTATTTTTAAGCTTGTTTATAATCAGTAACCTTGGCAAATAAATAGCTGTAAAAATTCCGATTGAAATTATTGCAGGAATAAATTGAATTCGGTGCAAACAATACAGGTATGAAATGAACCCTGCAATAAGGATATATAGCGTAATTATTCCTATAACAATCATTATTGGACGTTCGTCAGTGTTGGGTTTAAATTTATTGTTCATTCATACTTCCTGTATTGTTAATTTTTAGTTACTTCTTTTACATTATATTTATCCATAAGGTTATTTTTCTTGTTTGAAGATATCATTGCACCAACACCAAGTCCAGCGATTACGCCGCCTGGAATTCCTAAAATTCCCCATAGAATTGAGCGTTTGTAGATGCTTGTTATCCATCCGAGCATGGAAAATGCTGCAACAAAAATCATAGTCATATTGAACAAATTTTTTTCTTGTGAATTGTATTTTTTTACAAATTCATCAGCCTTTGTCTGTTCAATTTCATAGCTTGGTGTGCTTTGAGGTCTATCCGGACTTTTTCTAAAATCCAGTCTGACCCTTCCGTTATCAATATTTGGACCTATCTGTAATCTCATATTGTAACCTTAACTCTTCTTATTTGATTTTTGAATTACCTTATTTTCTTAATAGTTTTGCTGACAATCTATTAAACAACTCGCCTGCATATTCCATTTTGAATAATAAATTTAGTGGAATATAAACAATCAAGCAGATAATTGCTATTAAACTTATTTTCGTAATTTCAAACGGAATTTTTGCCAAGTGTACAAATTTGTCAAATTCAAATGCACACAAGTAGCAAACTCCAAGTGTTATGATACCTGCAATTGTCATTTTTAACAAGTTTGTGAACAAAGATTTATAATCCATTTTCATTTTCTTTGTAATCAAAACCCCAAGTACAAATCCGTTGAACAGAGTTACAAGTGATGTTGATAGCGTGATACCACCAATCCCAAAATGCATTTGAGAAATCAATATCCAGTTTAGTAATAATTTTAATACAATTGATGAAAAAGCAACGATAAACGGTGTTGCAGAATCATTGAATGAATAGTATACTCTTGTGATTGAGTCTCTAAATACATACGGAATAATAGATACAGATAAGAACCAAAGTGCTTCTGTTACCATAAATGTTGCGTTTTGGTCAAATACACCATGTTCAAATACCAAACGTACAGCATCCATTCCGACAACTAAAATTCCGATGATAATCGGAATTGCACCGAAAAATAAAACACCTACACCTTTATTAAAGTAATTTCTTATCCCTGCATAATCTTTGTCAGCTACAAGTTTTGCAAAAATTGGAAATAATGGTACTAAAAATGCGGTGACAAGTATCCCTACAGGGAATTGAAAAACTCTGTTTGCGTAACCTACAGCAGTCCATGCACCTTCGGAAATAGAAGATGTGAAAAACATATCAACATAAATGTGAATTTGTCCGACAGTCGAACTCAACACTGCTGGGAATAAAAGTTCGCAAATCTCTTTGAAATGCGGATTGTTTGTAAATTCAAAATTAGGTCTTAGTCTGTAACCAAGTTTTCGGATATTAGGATATTGGATAATCAATTGCAAAATAGCACCGATAGTTGTTGCCCACGCAAGAGCGTACCCCTTTTGGTCGTTCGGTACTGCAATAACCACTCCAATGATTGCCAAACTCATAATTATCGGAGATAAGTTTGGTAGCATGAATTGGCGATAAATAATTAAAATCCCATAATAAATTCCGACAATTCCACCTATTACAAGCAATGGTGTCATAATTTTCAAGTGAGCAGCTGCAAGATTTACCATTTCCGCAGAGCCGCCTGATATAATCAACCCCATAATTTGTTTAGGAAATAAAAATATTATAGCTGACAAAATTAGAAAGAAAATAATTGTTGCATTCATAAATGTTGAATACAATCGGTTTACTTCTTCTGTCGGCTTTTCTGTCAAGTTTGGTATTAGTTTAGAAAATATTGCAACTGTTGCACTGTGGAATGGTCCACCTACTCCACCTAACAAAATCAATGAAAGAGACGGAATTTGATATGCGTAATAATAGGCATCAGATACAAGTGATGCACCGTAATAGTTCGCGATAATTATATCTCTGACAAATCCTATTAATTTACTTACAATTGTTACTACTGCGATTAGCCAAGCTGCTTTTAAAACACTTGGAGCTTTATTTTCTTTAATCGTTGATTCTGTCATCTTTTCCAACCAATTCTATATATAATCTTACTGCTTTATTTGCCCCTTGTTTTTCAGGGTAGTGGAATTTCACACAATTCATTCCTCTATTTAAGTATTTTGACAAGTCTATTGTGTTATATCTTTTTGTTGTGTCAAAATCTATTTTTTCATCAACATTATTTATCATTGCGTCAATATAATTTACTTTGTATTTGTTATCTACAACAAGAACAGCTCTACCATCTTTTGCATAAAAGTTTTGTGTTAGTGAGCTTTGGGTGCCGTTAGAAGATAATATTGCAGGCTCTGTTGCTAGTGAAATTCCTGTATAATAGTGTTTCAGGATTTCATCATAAGTTTTGTTTAGCTCCTTGCCCATATAACCTGCGCCATATTGGCTCATGCCTACACCATGTCCAAATCCGCCACCGTAAGCTTTGATATAAATTAAGTCTCCATTATCATTGTATTCGTGTTCAAATACAACATTGGCACTTGGCAAAGCTTTGCCGTTTTTTGTTAATAATCTTCTTATAACAAGTTCTTTTTGGACTAAATAATTTCCGTTATCTGTTTGGATTTCCAAGTCCATTATTTTGCCTGAAAGTCCGCGTTTTTTTACATTTAGTTTTTTTATGATGCCGATAGTTTCCCCTTTTTTTACTGCTGGGTGAACAAATCCTGTTGCACTTTGGGCTGCTATGTTATTCTGTACGGCATTTTGAATTTCTTGACCGTTCCACTCTCTTTCCCAACGAAAATATGAAGATTTTACATCAAAAGATTTTGGCTTAGATTTGTAGAATTTTGCGGCAGCCTCTTCTGTATTAAGAGCTCCTAAATTGTTGTAATCAGGTTGTGCAACAAGGTAGGGTTTTGGTGGTGCCGGAAACTGTTTTGTTAGTGGGTCAGAAAAAGCATTTGAATAACTTTCTGTATAACCTCCAGCAGTTGATGAGTATTGCGCAAGTATCAAATCCCAATCGTAGATTGCCACAATTCCTGTTGTTTCATTTACGGCTTGGTTAGACAAATCTCGTTCCGTATTTGCACCAAAATAAACTTGGCTTGCGACAGAATCAACGACATCATAGTTCGGATTAGCTTTTACGCGTGGAGAAAGCACATAGTTTCTAGCTGCTACACTCTGAGCTTTTAATGCTTCTAAGCCAAAAGATACAGGCATTTCATTAGGGACAACACCTTTTAAATATTGTTCCAGTGGAAGAGAATTTACAATATGGAATTTTCCTTCTTTTGTTGTAGGAACAAGCTCAAGTTGTCCTCTATATATTGCATCTTTGCCTGCTCTTTTTAAACCTTGAACACCCATAAAACCAAAATCTGACTTAAAAATAATCGGTCCTGAAACCTTTGCAATTGTATTATTGTCAGCATCTGTCAGAACAAAGATTTTGCCAACCATTGAGATTTTTATTACGTTGTCATTTGAATATGTATTGATATAATTTTTATTGTTATAAACTTCAAATTCTCCGGTTCCGTAAATTGAAGCGTTTGCCCATTCATAGGAAGCGAAGTTGTTTGTACCGATTCCGACTCTGACTGTTTTTGATGGCGGAGTCGAAATATAATCACCCATAACCGTATCTCTTGCTATTTGCAGTGTCGTACTAGGTATTTCACTAAAGTAGGCTGCTCTTGCCGGCATGGTGAGTAATAACATGTTTAAAAGTAACGCAATCCCAAACTTATTCATAAAAACATTATATGACAAAAATATTTGAGGGTCTCAAATAGTACGTTTTAAGTTAAGAACTATTTGTTCAGTTAGAGATTCTGAATAGCAAGAAATTTTTGTATTCATTCTTCATACAAATTTTCTAAGCTTTCAGAATGACAATATAAAAAGTTAAAGTAGGGTGGGCTCACTAGCCCACCTTTTTTAATTTTATGTATATTTTACCCCATTATCGGAAAAATTGTCTCAAGAGTAATATCAAGTGTTTGGCAGATTTTTATAACAACAACTATTGTTGGATTTGCTTTTTTGTTTTCTATCATATTCAAATATTTTGTTGAAATTCCAACGAGTTCGGCAAGTTTTTCTTGCGAAATCCTTTTTCTTAATCTCTCAATCCTGATGTTATCAGCGACTATTTGTAATATTTCCATATCTGCCATAATTCATATTTTATTCAAATTGACAGAACTAAGATATCCATGATAGTATATTAAACATGTAATATAGTTCATAAAATAGGATGATTAAGTTATGAAATTGAAATATAGTGCACAATGGTTGAAGAAAAAATGTGGTTTTACTTTAGCTGAGGTTCTAATCACACTTGGTATAATCGGAGTAGTCGCAGCCATAACAATTCCGTCTCTGATAACACAAAATAGGGCACGAGTTTTACGTTCGCAATATCTCAAATCCTATTCAATGATTTATCAAATGGTCAGATTGATGGAAAATGATGATATTTCGCTTGATACAAGTGTCTTAGGCAAAATTCCAAACTATTTGAAAGGGACAACATATTGTGGTGGTGTTGGTAACACTTTACGAGACCCAAAAGGTGATACTCTTTGTTTTCGTCTTGCTAATGGTGAATACAAAAGCTATGATGGCAAGACAACTGTTTATGCTTCATATATGGACGATGCACAGTATGTCCTCCCTGATGGAACATTGTTTCTTTTTGAGTGGGATACAGTGCATTATAATGATGAGTCACATTGTTGGATTCATGTTGATATCAATGGTGTAAAAAATGGTCCAAATCGCTTTGGTGTTGATGTGTTTACTTTCCAATTTATTGATGGCAAACTCTTAGCAATGGGTGATGAAGGCACTAGTTATTCAGACTTAGACAGGTATTGTAATCTAAATGTTTCTAATAATTATAATGGGCTTGCTTGTGCTCATTATGCCAAAGCTGATGCTGATTGGTTTAAAAAGGCAGTCAAGTTGAAGTAGGAGTGAAAAATAATTAAAGGTGGGCTCCCTACTTTCTTGATGTCGGTATAGCAATGCCGACCTACAAAGGCACATCAGTTATTGTCATTCTGAAAGCTTAGAAAATTTGCGTGAAGAATGAATGCATAATTTTCTTGCTATTCAGAATCTCAAATTTAACAAATAGGTCTTAGTTTAAAGCGTACGATTAGAGATTCCGAAACAAGTTCGGAATGACAGTTAAAGTAGGGTGGGCTCACTAGCCCACCAGCAAAAATCTTACTTTGCCTCGAGGGTTGTGCCTTCTTTGGTATCTTTTACGATAATACCTGCTTCATCAAGTGCAATTCTGATTTTGTCTGCAATATCCCAATTCTTTTCTGCACGAGCCTGTTTTCTCACTTCAAGAATCTCATCAATAGATGAAAATTCTTTGTCTAAGGCTTTTGAAACATTTGCAACACCTTTTTTTAATTCATCATCTGTCAATGCTGCTTTTTCAAAAGTAAAACCAAGTGTTGTTCCTAATTTATACAAAATTGTGTAAGCATCTTTTTCACCTTTGTTTGCTTTTGTCGCAAGGTCAAATAAAACTGCCAAAGCTTTTGAGGTGTTCAAATCTTCATCCATGGCCTCTACAAATGCTTTGTATTCCTCTGTTTTTGTAATATCAAGGTTTTCATCAAGTGGAGTTTGTTTTGCGTTAGTAAGACGTTTTGCGCCTGCTTGTGCTGCAGTTAGAGCTTCGTCTGAAAATTCTACAGGCATTCTGTAATGGTTTGTCAAGATGAACAATCTTAGAGTGTTAGCATCATAATTTTTTAGCATATCATCAATTGTAAGGAAGTTACCCAAAGATTTTGACATTTTTTCTTTGTTAATAGTAACAAAGCCGTTGTGTAACCAGTAATTTACGAATTTGCAACCGTTTGCACATTCAGATTGTGCGATTTCATTTTCATGGTGTGGGAAGATTAAATCTGCTCCACCTGCGTGAATATCAATTGTTTTTCCCAAATATTTTCTGCTCATTGCAGAACATTCAATATGCCATCCCGGACGTCCAACACCCCAAGGTGATTTATAACCGAATTTTTCATCTTTTTTCCACAATGCAAAATCAAGTGGGTCTTCTTTCTGTTCCCCTACTTCAATTCTTGCTCCGCTTTCAAGTTGGTCAATCGGTTGTTTTGAAAGATATCCGTATTTAGGGAATTTCTTCACTCTGAAGTAAACATCTCCGTTTGACTCGTATGCATAGCCTTTTTCTATCAAAACTTTTACCATAGCAATCATTTCGCCAAGAGTTTTTGTCGCAAACGGTTCAATATCAGGTTTTAATGTGTTAAGAGCCTTCATTGAGTTTTCAAACTGCTTGTACCAGTATTGCGAAACTTCAGTTGGTGTTTTTCCTTCTTTGTCAGCTTTTTTCAAAATTTTGTCATCAACATCGGTTACGTTTCTGCAATATGTAACATCATACCCTTTGAATTTTAAATATCTGTATAAAACATCCCATGTAATATAACATCTTGCATGTCCCAAGTGTGCGTAGTCGTATACGGTTGGTCCACAAACATACATTTTTACTTTGTTTTCTTCAATTGGTTTGAATTCTTCGATAGTATTAGAGTAAGAGTTAAACAGTTTCATAAAAATTTCCTCATTTTTGTATTTGCTTACAATATTATCACAAAATAAATTGTGAAAAAACTTAATATTTTGAAACTTTTTAGCAATTATTGAAAGTGAAAATACTTTGTATATACATACAGATAAACGGAGGATTTTATGGGCGGCGAATTAACAGTTGTAAATAAAGCACAACCAACCACAGACAACTTTAAAGTCAGAGTTGACGGTAATGTAAAAATACAGAATTTTAAAGGTAATCGAGGTTTAAATGAATATGAAACTCGGACTACTGTGAAAAATGGTCAAGTTACAAACTGGTTCAGATGGGGTGGCGCGAAAGCTCCGACAAAAGAACGTGCGCTAAATTTGGGCTCAAGTAACTTTACTTTGTTTGACAAATTGAGAAAGGCTGATGCTAAAGATAAAAAAGGTACAGTTCTTACTCGCTCTGATTTAGAGGCGGTAAGAAAAAATAAAAAATTGCAACAACAATTAGGTTTGTCTGCTGTCAGATATGATGCTAATGAAAAAGTTTATTGTTTAGTCGGTAAAGACGGTAATCAATTATACTTTGATTATGAATAATATTATCAGTCAGTTATGCTAAGCAAATCAAATATTTTAAATACAGGTTCGACAAGTTCTTGAACCTGTATTTCTTCGTCTAATTCCAGTGTAATTGTTGGAATATTGCGTTCAACTCCACAATATGTTCCAAAGCTGCCGGGAGTTGGATAGCCGATACTACCCTCTGCCGGATAGTTTATAATTTGAGAAATCTTTTCTGCGATTTTTTTTGCAGAGCCATCGTAATTGACAACTTTGTATGGTGCATGGAGTGTTAAAATAAGTTTGGGCTGATATTTTTCAATAATATCAATGACAAATTTGGTTTCAATTTCGCTTGCCGGACTTTTGCCTCCAAAATAAGCGGTTGTTTCATCATCGCAAGTTGCGTTGTCGCCTTCGTTTTTTCCCCAGTTTTTTGTTGGAAAGTTTCTGTTTAGGTCTACGTTGTTTGCGTTGACTCTAGTATTTGCACTCATTCCGTCAGGATTAAGGCATGGGATGAAAAGGAGTGAATTCCCCCCTCTCCCTATCCCTCTCCCACAAGGGGCGAGGGAACTAAGTATAAACTCAATTGTACCTTCCAAATTTGTTAATACCTCATTATTCCAAACACGTATAACTTTAAAGCCTTGGCTATTTAGGTATTTTGTACGCTCATTATCCTTATTTATTTGAGAGTCTTCGTTATGCCCGCCACCATCTAGTTCAATGATTATTTTTTTAGCGAAACAAACAAAATCGACAATGTATTTCCCTATAGGTTGTTGTCTTTTAAAATGTAAGCCGTTTAGTTTGTTGCCTCTTACTACGTTCCAAAGTCTTTGCTCTGCATCTGTTGCGTTTGTTCTTAGCTCTTTTGCAAATTTTAGCAAGTTCTTAGACTGCAGCCCTCGCCCCTTGTGGGAGAGGGGGCTATTTGAGGTGGGGGGATTTGGGTTTTCTCTATTCAAATACTCCTCAATCAAATATTTCCCTTGAGGTTCATCGCCATGAAATACTCCAATAATTAGTATATTATTATCGCTTGGAGTACCGATTAGTTCTATCTTGTTACCGAGTTTGGTTATTGTTGATTTTAAAATATTCATAACTGTATTTTAGCATAGTGATAAAGATTAATATATTTTATCTTTTGTGGAATAATCAAAAGTATGCAAATCTATTCTGATAAAGTTTTTAAAAATCCGATAAAAGTTATCAAAGCTTTCGATAGCGATAGTTTTGTTCAGGCATTTAAAGAAATTGAAGCCCTAAAAACTAAGTATTACCTTGTTGGATATGTCAGATATGAGGCAAAAGACATTTTTTTAGGCAAGTATATTTCCTCTAAAATGCCACTATTGTATTTTGAAGTCTTTGAAAATTTTGAAAAATTTGAACCAAAACAGAATTCAAAAGATGTATTCTTATTTCCAAAACCTGATATAACTTTTGAGGAATATAAAAAAGGCTTTGACGCAATAAAAGACGAAATCGCTCGAGGAAACACTTATGAGGTGAACTATACATTTGATTTTAGTATTGATACTGAATATAGGGCAGATGAAATTTATAAATATTTTTTGCAAATCCAAAAAACACCATATAACGCTTTTTTGTCAAATGATTATGAAACGATTTTGTCCTTTTCTCCTGAATTGTTTTTTAGAAAAAATGGCAGGCATGTGTTGACTAAGCCAATGAAAGGAACAATTTCACGTGGGAAAACAGAAATAGAGGATAAGAATAATATTGAATTTTTGCAAAATGATGAGAAAAATCGAGCTGAAAATGTGATGATTGTTGATTTGTTACGAAATGATTTAGGCAGGATTTCAAAAGTCGGTTCGGTTAATGTGTCAAAACTGTTTGAAATTGAAACTCATAAAACCCTTCATCAAATGACTTCTGAGGTCGAATCAGAGTTGCGTGAAAATATTTCCTTGTACCAGCTTTTTGAGGCGATTTTCCCTTGTGGTTCAATTACTGGAGCTCCCAAAATCAGCACTATGAGAATTATTGAAAATGTTGAACTTGGAAATCGTAATGTTTATTGTGGGGCGATAGGTTTGATACATGGTGATTTTTGTGAATTTTCAGTCCCTATTCGGATTTTACAAAAGACAAAAGATTCAAAGGTATACAAATATCGTGTAGGGGGCGCTATAGTTTGGGATTCAGATGTCAAGGATGAATGGAATGAGGCTTTTGTAAAAACATCTTTTCTTTGGCAAAATACAAAAGCTTGGAAACTTATTGAAACGTTAAATGTGAAAAATGGAGAGCCTGAATTTTTTGAAGAACATATTTCAAGGATGCGTAATTCCGCAAATGATTTGGGTTTTGAGTTTAATCCAATAATTCTTAACTTAAAATTTGATAAAGATGGCATTTATAGGATTGAATTATCAAAAGCTGGTGAAATCCAAGTGGTTTTTAGAGAATATAAAGAATCAAAAATTGATAAAGTGATAATTTCAGAACAAATTGTAAATTCAACAGATGTGTTTTTGAAGCATAAAACAAATTACCGTCCATATTATCAATCTTCATTAGAAAAAATTAAACAAGGTGATATTTATGACGAAATCTTTTTCAATGAAAAAGGTGAATTAACAGAAGGTTTAAGGTCAAATGTCGTGCTGGAACTTGATGGACAATTGTATACACCATCATTATCTTGCGGTTTGTTAAATGGCATTTACAGACAGTTTTTGCTTGATAGCGGAAATTGCATAGAAAAAGTTTTGACAAAGGCTGATTTATATAATGCCAGTAAAATTTATTGCGTGAATTCTGTGCGTGGTGCGAGAGAGGTCTTTTTATGATTTTGATTGATAATTATGATTCATTTACTTATAACATTGTTCAATATCTTGAAGAACTTGGAGTCACTCCTTGCGTATTCAAAAATGATGAAATGACGGTCGAAGAACTGGCAAAATTAAAGTTTGATTCAATAATAATCTCTCCAGGAGCAGGAAATCCTGATACCGCAGGAATTTGTATGGATGTGATTAAAAATTTTTACAAAACAAAAAAAATACTTGGAGTTTGTTTGGGTTTTCAGTGTATTGCACAATTTTTTGGTGCAAAGGTTATGAAAGACAGTGCGCCTTGTCATGGCAAAGTGTCTGAAATTACTTGTATTAAGCCTTCAAAGATGTTTGAAGGTTTGCCTGAAAAATTTTTAGTAACTCGATATCACTCACTAAAAGTTGATGAATCTACGATAAAATCTCCACTTGTTGAAATCGCAAAATACAAAAATATTCCAATGGCAATTGAGCATGAAATTCTTCCTATATATGGGGTTCAATTCCATCCAGAGGCAATACTATCTGAATATGGGCATGAAATTTTCGGAAATTTTATTCAAATAATGCATTGATAAAATCTTCAGGAACGAAAGCTTTCAAATCTTCCATTTTTTCCCCAACACCAACAAGTTTTACCGGTAAATTCATTTCTTTTGCGATTGCAATAATAATCGCCCCTTTTGCGCTGCCATCAAGCTTGGTTAGTGCAACAGATGTCAAATTTACAGCTTGCGCGAAAATTTTGGCTTGTTGTAAACCGTTTTGTCCCGTATTTGCGTCGATTACCAAAATGCTTTCTCTAAGCGCATTCGGAGCTTGTTTATCTATTACTGTTTTAATCTTTTTCAATTCTTCCATTAAGTTGAATTTATTCTGTAATCTGCCTGCTGTGTCAACCAAAATGACATCATAGTTTTCAACTTTTGCTTTTTGAATAGCTTCGTAGACAACAGATGCAGGGTCAGCTTTGTCTCGTCTTACGATATCAGCACCTGCTCGTTCTGACCAAATATTTAATTGTTCTTCTGCAGCTGCTCTGAATGTATCTCCTGCTGCAATTAGAACTTTTTTCCCCTCTTGTTTAAAGCGATATGCCATTTTTGCAATTAGAGTCGTTTTACCTGCACCATTCACGCCAGCAATAAAGTAAATGTTAAGTTCGCCATCTTTGTAATTTAATTCTGTCGAACCTGCATCAGATAATGTTTTTTTAAACTCTTCTTTTAAATAATCTTTTAGTTCCGATGGTTTTGCAGTTTTTTTTGCGCGAAGATTATCAACTAATTCTGCTGCATAATTAACACCTAAATCTGCACTAATCAATGTATCTTCAATATCATCCAATGCAAATTCGGAATACTGTTCATCTGTCGTATCAACGTTAGATAGTACGTTATCGACAAGATTTTGTGCGGTGTTAGAAACGGCATTTTTTAGGTTGTCAAATTTTTCTTTTATGAATCCAAACATACTATTATGTTAGCATAAATAATATCGTATGTCATGATGAGGTATTTTTTAGTCATGCTGAACTCGTTTCAGAATCTCAAATGAAAAGGAATTACCTAAGGGGTTTTCGGTAAGTGAAGAATAGATGAATAAATAGTAAATCGGCGAGCACTTTGTGCTCGCCGATTTACTTTATAACTTAAAATTTAGAATTAATACTTGATACCTTTATCAACAATTATTTTAGCTAAAATGCCATTAATAAATGTTGCGCTGTCTTCTGTTGAATATTTCTTAGCAAGTTCAAGAGCTTCATCTACAATAACCTTCATTGGTGCTTCTTTTACATATAGAAGTTCAGAAATTGCTATTCTCAAAATGTCTTTGTCCATTTTAACTAATCTGTCAAAGTCCCAACCGTTTGAGTATTCTTTAATCATATCATCAATTTCTTGGTGGTGTTGTTGAAAAGCTTCCGCAATTTGGATTGCGTAGCGTTTTACTTCGCTTTGAGATTCAAGTGTTGTAAACTCAGCAATTTCAACAGCTAAAAGTGCTTTTTCTGCAACTTCAATCATTTCGTCAATTCTACCTGTCATATCTGAAGTCATAGGTAGTGGAACAGGAATGTTTGCAGCTTCAATTGGTCTATTCAAATTGATTTCGTGTTCAGCTTCATAGTCATCGATTTTATTTTTCATATCAATTAGTGCACCTAATGATGTTTTTAAATCATCTTTTGCACTGTCAGACAAGATTCTTACTGATTTTAAAATAATGTCATCTAAATTTTCTTTAGAATAGTTTGTAATCTTTTTATCAAATTGTGAGAATAGGATGAAAGCTAATTCTCTGGCTGCTCTACGGGCTTGCATATTTTTACCTCTTAATTTTTCATATTTTACTATTTTGCAATTCCTATGCTATCATGAAAAATTTTTTGCGTAAAGAATACAGATAAAACCTTTGAATTTTTGTGGAGTTTAAATTAGCCCCTTTAGTATAATCTCCAGAGTTTTTATTAAAGGATTCTAGTAGAAATGGCGAAATTTATAATATATCTATATATTCCTCAAATGTTCAATAGTAAGTTTTGGTTGAATTGTAATACCGATTGCATCAATTTGAAAACTTTTAATCTTATGTTCTGTTACGTATGACAAAACTCCTGTTTTGATATTTTGGTATTTCTTTGCGGTAATTGCTTCCATCGGTGTGCCAAAAGCATTTGTTTTTCGGGTTTTAACCTCAATAAAAATATACTTGTCTTTTTGTTTTGCAATAATATCAATTTCGCAAAGTTTTGAAAAATGTACATTGCGAGCAACAATTTCATATCCGTTTTTTAACAGATATTCACAAGCCAAATCTTCACCTTTATTCCCAAATTCTCTGTTATTCATACTTATTGCTTAATTCCGCATCTTGCAAATTTAGTCAAATTGATTAAATCCTCAACATCATCAGGTGTAAAATTTTTACTCCAACGAGAAGGGGAAATATCTATTCCACCGCGTCTTGTGTAAAGTGCGCCTACAAATAATTTATCATTTTTATCCAATATATCAGAAAGTCGTTTAAAAATCATTTCGCAACATTCTTCATGAAAATGGTATTCTGAGCGGAATGATACCAGATATTTAACAAGAGATGATTCATTGATATGTTTTGTTGATTTGTAGTATATAAAAGCATCTCCAAAATCAGGTTGGTGTGTGACTCTACAATTTGAGCGCAAGGAGTCAAAAGTCAAATAGTATTCTCGTTTTTCAGCAGTTTGTGATGTTTTTAAAACTTCAGGAGATTCTTTGAATTGAGTTACGTTTAAATTTGATTCATCAACAAAATTCATAATATTTTTAAATTTATCAAAAATTTCAATTTTTTGTGCATGATTATCTAAAAAGTTTACTTCAACTTTTGTTTTTAATTTTTCGCTCATGTCTTTTTCTATTGTCTTTTTACAAAGTTCAAGGCAATTTTCAATATTTGAACCAATCCTTGTCATATTGAATGAATTTAGATAAAGTTTGAATGATTTAGATTCAATAATATACTCATTATCACAATTGTAGCGAAGTTTTAATACTCTTGTAACAGGAATTCCGTTTTGGGTTATTGCAGAAAATTCATAAGCGTGCCAAACATCCCAACCGAAAAACGGTAAGTTTTCTTGTTTTATGTCATAACGGTTTCGATTTTCAAATCTTGGCACTGCAACAAGAAGTGAAGAATCATAAGATGTTGCCCCTTCTACCTTTTTGCCCAAATATTTTGATGCGGTTGAATCTGTGATATTTTGAGTGTTCATATTTTGATAATAACATAAATATATTAAGACACATTGAAATTAAAAAAGAGGCGCAGCCTTTGGCTGCGCCTCTTTTTTATTGTTGTTTAGTCCTCTTTATGCAAAAGCTTATCAGCTAACTCTGTTTCCAGTGTTCCATTCAAAGCTTTAGAAACCTTTTGCAATTTCTTTGCAATAATTTCCATATTGTCAGTCCAAACAAAGTTATCCTGAACATATTTTTCAGCTTTGTTAAAATCACCATCAATTTGGATTCTTACAATTTCTGCCAACATTTCTTTTGCAATCGGTACGGCCTTATCAATATTTACATGAATTTTACCATCTTTTGTTAATGTGTATCCGCCTCGATCTGCAAAGTATTTATTTTGCATTACGGTTCTAACTCTGTGAGCTTGTGACATTGTTGGTTTTGATTTCAAGAAATTATCTGCAACTGTAGTTACAATGATTTGTAATCTTTGTTCCGGAGTATACATACCAAGTTCAGTCAACAAGTCAACAAATGCTAAAGAACCCATATCGGCTTTGTTTTCTTCTATTATATTTCTATATTTGCCTAATTTTTCACTACCTTCTTTTGGTCCAAGAGAATGAGCGTTTTCATGTCCGATAGTAAACCAGTGGTCTGCCTCATCAAGATAGTATTTGTGTTGCTCTTTATCAAGAATTTCATCCAGCCTTTCTTGGAGTTTTTTTCTGTCGCTGATAAATCTTATTTGTCTGTGGTAAACATTACGCCTGCCACCACCGATAGTTAAAGATAATTTATCTGAATTTGGAAGGTTTTCAGCAAGCGTGATTCCTCCTCTGTATTCACCGACATCACCTGATGCCATTACCATATCAACATCGACCATTGTCTGTTTTGCATCGCCTTCTGCTGAGATTGTTTGAGTGTATTCATCTCTGTATGGCATATTATCTGCAAGTGTCGGAAGGTATTTTTTTATTGCCATAAGTGCTTCTGTACCTTTTTTATTAACAATTCCAACTCTGCCTCCTAAAAAGTCTTTTGGAATAGGGTTGATATTGTGTTCTTTTAATAATGTAGATAACTCTTCGTTTTCTACAATTGTTCCAGTCATTTCATCTTCGTAATTTTCTCTTGTAATTGTAAATTCAAGAGGTGTATCTTGAAGAGTTGCCCATTTTTTATCAGCATAAGCATCTAACATAGGGTCTGCGGTCCTTAGTGCTTTCGCTTGCAATAGCAAATATTCGTTAAAATCAGCATTGGTAGAAACTTTTGCGGCTTTTTCCAGTTCATCTGCCATTTTGGCAAAATCTTCACTAAAATAATCAATATAATCAATTCCTGCCAAATCTTCTGCAGCCCTTACTACAACAGAACGTTGAGTTAAAATGTTTTTTACTTCGTCAATTTTACCGTCTTTAATCATTCTAATTAATACAGTATGAAATTCTTCTTTGGAAAGGTCTTCCGGATAAACACCTTTGCCTAATTTTTCATCAATTCCTTTAATCAATCTGATTGGATTTGACATTGTATCAATGGCATTTACACCTTTTTGAGCATCAAATAATTTCTTGGTAAGTTGAGCTTGTTTGTTACCTTTTCTAGCTTCTTCTTCTAAAAAGGCTTTAACTGCCAAATTGTGTTTACAATCTAGCTGCATATTGATTCTTTCTAGAATGTCAGCAGCTTTCACCAAATACCTCAGTGCAATTTTATCACCTGTAGCAAGTTCAGTGTATTCAGGCGCATCTGCTTTTAGAAATTTCTTGGTAATTAAATAATCCTTGTTTGTACGCTTTTTTAGTTCGTCCATAGACAAATTAAATTCAAATTTGTTCATTATAAAAACTCTCCTTACATTGCTAATGTTATATAAGGATTATATCACCTTGAGTTTTATTGCACAAGGGTTAAATGTTGTATGTAAATTGTAAAAAATTACCCATCAAATTTTCATTCCAAACCTGAATACCTGATGGAACTTCGAGTACAGTTGGAGTAAAATTCCAAATATATTTAATATTTGATTTTGTGATAAATTCGGCTGTCTTTTGTGCATATTTTCCCGGCACTGTTAAAATCGCAATTTCAACACTGTGCTCTGTTGCAAATTTAGGTAATTCTTCTATGTTTAGAATTTTTTTAGAATTAATTTCTTTTCCGATTTTGGTCTCATCATTATCAAATAATGCAAGGATATTTAAGCCATAACTTGTAAAGTTATCATATTTAGCCAATGCCATTCCCAAATTACCTGCTCCGATGATGAAAGCCTTTTTTGTCTTTGAAAAGCCAAGAGTCTTTTCAATAGAAGTTTTTAATTCTTTTACAATATATCCTACTCTTGATTTTCCTGAATTATTTAAAATATTGATATCTTTACGAACCTGTGAATCATCAATATTTAAAAGTGTTGCAATTTGTTTACTTGAAATATATTCTTCGCCTTTAGTTATAAAATCTTGCAAAATGCAATGATACAAAGTTAATCGGTTTATAACTTTTTCTGAAATCTTTTTGTCCATAACTTAATTATACATAAAAATTGAGTAAATATAAGTTTTATGTTATAATCTGGCTATGATGAAACATATTTTTGAACAAAAAGTTTATTATTCTGACACTGATTCATACGGTGTTGTTTGGCACGGCGCATATTTGCGTTGGCTAGAAATGGGTCGAGTTGAGTTGTGTGAGATGATGGGACACAACCTTAATGATTTGGTTAAACAAGATATTGCACTTCCTGTTGCAACCGTTAATGTTAAATATAAAGCATCTGCGAGATTAGAAGATGTATTGGTAATTGAAACCGAAATTTCTAAATTTAACGGTTTTTCTCTCACATTTAAGCAGTTTATAAAATCAAAAGAAACAGGTAAGACTTTTATTGAGGCAGAAGTTGTGGTTGTTGCAATTTCAAACAGTGGCAAATTGTATCGTAAAATGCCTGAGGTTTTGGCAAAATCATTTGAAGAGGCTATGAAATGCCCGGAACTCGTTTAAATAAATATATCGCATCATCAGGGTTGTGCTCTCGCAGAAAAGCTGATGAACTTATAGAATCAGGAGTAGTTCAGGTCAATGGTAAAAAAGTTACTGAGCTTGGTTATTCTGTGCAAAATAAAGACAAAGTTTTTGTCAACGGAAAAATTATACATCCTGTAAAACACGAATACTACAGGTTTTATAAGCCTGCTGGGTATATTACAACATCAGATGATGAAAAAGGTAGAAAAACAATTTATGATTTGTTGCCGGAAAATTTGCATCACTTAAAGCCTGTCGGACGTCTGGATAGAGAATCAACAGGGCTTATCATTTTGACTAATGATGGAGATTTAATTAATGATTTGACTCATCCGTCTGTTAAAGTTCCTAAATTATATCGAGTAGCAATTAATGGCAAAATTACGCAAAACGATATTGATAAAATGTATAAGGGTATTGAAATTGAGCCAAATAAGATGGCTTATGCTCAAGTTGACGTTTTAGAAATTGATAACACTCATACTGTTATGGAAATCCTTTTGTATCAAGGTCTAAACAGACAAATTCGTAGGATGTTTGAATATCTTGGTTTTGAAGTTGTATCCTTAAAACGTATTCAACATGCAATATTTAATCTTGACGGCTTGAAACGTGGCGAATTTAAGCCAATAAAACCTCGTCAAATTAAGGATTTGAGAAATTTTTTAAATAGAATTGCAGGTAAAAATGCTTAAAATTGCGTTGACCGGAAATATCGCAAGCGGTAAATCTTCCGTTCAATTGTTTTTAGAAGAAAAAAGTTATCCTGTTCTTGATACGGATATTGTTTGTCATGAATTATTGGAAAACAGCGTTGAAATAGCAGAAGCATTTTCGGAATATGATGTTTTTCATGATGGGATATTGAGTCGGGAAAAGCTGGGGCAACTTGTTTTTTCTGACCCAAAATTAAAAAAAATGTTAGAACATCTGTTATACCCTGATTTGATTGCCGAAATACAAGCTTTTTTTGCCGTTCATTCAGATAGTAAACTTGTATTTGTTGGTATTCCACAGCTGTTTGAGGCTGACATGGAAAATTTGTTTGACCGTACAATTTTAGTTTATTGTGATGATAAAATTCGAGAGCAACGACTAATTGCTCGAAACAAATACACAAAAGAATACGCTCAAATTCGCATGAAATCTCAACTATCACAAGATATAAAAGCAAAAAAAGTTGATTATATTATTTATAATAATTCAACTATGGATGATTTACACAGCAATATAATCAAGGTAATTGAACAAATCCGCTAATATCTTTGTGGTAAGGTGAATAATGCATTGTCACAACTCTATCATCACCGTCTGAAGTTACATTTCCTTCAATTGTATCAAAGGTACCATTTGGATATACTTTCGTAACTATTCCGGTGTGAGAGGCTTGAGTATTACCGTCTTTTTCACGCATAATCACAATATCGCCGGCATGGACTTTTTCTTTTACTGTTTTTGTTCGGTCTTTTGATTCTGTTATACACAGATATTTGTCATGTTCAATTGCTTGTTTTCGCAGATTTTCAACCCTGTGATTTCCAAACCATTTAAGCGCACGTAATCCTTGTTGTTCATAAGCTTCTTTAATTACATAAGAAACAAAATCTGCACACCATTCAGGACTGTTTGAAAATCTTTTATATGAACCGTCAGATTCTTTATAACCGATATATTTTTTGGCATTTTTAACAAATGCATTTCGCAAAGCCTGACTAGTATGTTTAGTCGGATTAGTTGAAGTTTTAGTATCAACTTTTTTTGAAGATGTTGTTTGGGATGTTGCAGATGTTCCACTGAATGTTATATCAGCAGCCCTTGAATAACTATTATTTTGTGGCAGAAATACACTTGGCATTGGAGTATTTCCAAAAGGATCAGCTCCAATTGTTCCATTCCAAATACTTCCTCCAAAATTAATGTCACCTCCGGAGAAAGATGTTCCAAAGGTTGTAGAATTTCCAATATTTGGTAATGGCGAAGAACCACCAAAATTAATAAACGGCAGTATTGTCGGTTGACTCATATTGTATCCTACAACAATCGGATTTACTGCAGGATTATTATATGTTATCGGTGTAAAAATATCTCCTAAGTTCATATTTCCCCGTTCTATTTTCCCTTACTAATATATAAAGTATTTTGTAACGAGGAAATTGCTTTTTTGTTACAAAATTTTATCTTCTTGGTGTTTAAATTGCATATCGAAAAGGTGTTTGTAATTACCTTCAGGAATAGCCATCAATTCATCATGTGTCCCAAGTTCAACCAGTTCACCTTCATTTATAACAGCAATTCTATCAGCATTGTTGATTGTAGATAATCTGTGCGCAATAACAAATACGGTTTTATTTTGCATTAAGTTGTCCAATGCCTTTTGTACAATTGCCTCAGATTCATTATCAAGTGCAGATGTTGCTTCATCAAGAATTACAACAGGTGCATTTTTAATCATAGCTCTTGCAATTGCAACACGTTGCCTTTGACCCCCAGACAGAGAAGCTCCACGCTCTCCGACATAAGTATTTATACCATCTTCCAATGTTGATAAAAATTCATCTAGGTGAGCCATTTTGATAACCGTAGTTATTTCTTCATCTGTTGCATCTTCCCTGCCCATAAGAATATTTTCTTTGATTGTACCTGAGAACAAAAAGTTATCTTGGAATACAAATGAGATATTATCTCTAAGGCTTTCTATTTCTATATCTTTGATATCTACACCATCATATTTGATAGAGCCGCTTTTGATATCATAAAATCTTGGTAATAAATTTACTATTGTACTTTTACCGCCTCCTGAATTTCCAACAAGAGCTATAGTTTCACCTTTAGCAACATGTAGAGAAAAATCTTTTAATACAGGTACATTTTCTTCATATTCAAAATAAACATGCTCAAAATCAATAGCATTATTTAAACCTTTCAGTTTTTTTGCATTTTCTTTATTTTTGATATGAGGAACAAGGTCAAACAATTCAAATACTCTGCCTAATGCAACAAAAGTTGTTTGCAAATCGGTTAGGGTTCTGCCCAAATCTTTTACCGGTTTATATAGTAATAATAAGGACGTTACAAACGAAGCAAAACTACCTGCACTCATTTGTCCGCTGATAATCAAATGGTTACCGTAAAACATTACAAGTGCGATACCGATTGAACAAATAAAATACATAATCGGAGACATCCAACCAACACGCTTTGTCAGCGACATGGTGAGGTCGAATTGTTCTTTTATTTGGTGTTCAAACTTATTATTTTGAAGTTTTTGCAAGTTGTAAGCCGTCATAATTTTGTTACCTGCAAAAGTTTCATTAAAATTAGTTGTCATATCGCCACCAACAACCATTGTGGCGTTAGAGACTTTTTTAATTCTTTTTCTGATTAAAGTCACAGGAGTTATCGCAATTGCCATAATTCCAACCCCGATTATTGCAAGTTTCCAGGAATTGTAAAGCAAAACACTTACCAAGCCGACAATTCCAAAACTTGTCATAACAAAAGTTTTAATTGTATTTATAATATTTTTGCTTGCAGTTTCAGGGTCAGTTAGAAATCTTGTCAGAACAAGACCTGAAGAATTAATGTCATAGAATTTAGGGTCAAGTGAAGTTAGTTTTCTGAATAATTCTATTTTTAATGAATTTGAAATCTTGTTACCAGTCCAATCTGTCAGGTAATTGTTTGTATATTTCAAAAGCCCTTGGATTACTGCAAATAAAACTATCCCAAAAGGAATAGCTGTAGCTAGAACATTTTGTTCAATTGTAAATCCTGCAATGTGCCATGCCTTACCATTAATTACACAATCCATATAAGGTTTTAGAGCAAATGCTACAACACCATCTAAAAGTCCTAATGGTACAGCAAGAATCATATTTAATATGATTCGCGGTAAGTGCGGTTTTAAAAAAGGCGCAATTTTTTTTACCAAATATCCGTATCTAAAGGCATCTTTAGACATTGTGTCTTTTAATTTATACTCCATATATCCCTCATTCTTAGTTTAATTTTTCTACGATATTATAAATATCTCACAAAAACTTCTTCTTTTCAAATTTATAATTACTTTTGAAAAACTTTTACTTGACAATCAAAAGAACTTATTATAAATTAGTTATACGGTTTGAACGCAGTTTAAACTGTTTGATAATTGAATATTGATGGGCGTGTGGTGGAATGGTAGACACGCTAGTCTTAGGAACTAGTGCGAAAGCATGGGAGTTCGAGTCTCTTCACGCCCAAATCTAAAAAGAACCTTTTATAAGGTTCTTTTTTATTGCATAATTACACAATTCACAAAATAAAAATATGTCATTCTGAACTCGTTTCAGAATCTCTAAACAAACATATTAGTCTTATATTCAATTTGTAATATTTGAGACCCTGAAACTCCGCAGTCGCATTAAATGTGACTCCACTACGTTTCGCACTCCGCTCCTGCTGTTCAGGGTGACTATTTACTATCAAAAAATCAACATTGATAGATTCTGAATAGGATAAAATCTACGTCACTACGCACCTTGATATTTAATCCTTTCTGAATGACACGATTTTTTGTTCAAAATGTAGTGTGGGAAAAACGAAGTGTCCCCACAAATTTTATTACCTTTGCAATCAAGTACGGAATGTCTCACTAGACAACATTACTTATAATATGATAAACTTAGGTTATGTTTACTGGAATCATTGAAGAAATAGGAAAAATAAAGAGCTTTTCAACAGATAGTAATGGCGCATCAATTGAGGTTGAGTGTCAAAAAGTTTTACAAGACACAAAACTGGGAGACAGTATTGCAATAAACGGATGTTGCCAAACTGTTACAAAACTTTCTTCGACTTGTTTTTATGCAAGAGTTAGTGATGAAACCTTAGCAGTAACAGCTTTTAAAAGTTTTAAAAAAGATGATACGGTAAACCTTGAGCGAGCTTTAACATTAAGTTCAAGACTAGGAGGACATATTGTAACAGGTCATATAGATTGTGTGGGTAAATTTTTATCAAAAGTCCAACTAACTGATTTTTATGACTTGGAATTTTCGGTTCCAAAAGGGCAAGAAAAATATATTGTCAAAAAAGGTTCAATAACAATCAACGGTATAAGTCTTACTGTTGCAGAGACAAAAGGTGATACATTCAGAGTTGCAATTATTCCGCACACATTTGAAAATACAAATTTAAAAGACCTCAAAATTGGAGATTGTGTGAATATTGAAACTGATATCTTAGGCAAATATGTTGAAAAATTTTTATCTGCGAAAGATAATAGTGAAGGTATCAGTATGAGATTTTTACAAGAAAATGGGTATGTATAATGGAAGATAAAACTTTTAGATTCGATAGTATAGAATCTGCAATTGAGGATTTCAAAGCAGGAAAACCTATTATTGTTGCAGATGATGAAGATAGAGAAAACGAAGGTGACGTAATAATTTCAGCAGAAAAAGTTACCCCTGAACTTATCAATTTTTTGGTAACCGAAGTTAAAGGTTTGGTTTGTCTGGCTATTTCTCACGAAATTGCTCAACAACTGGATTTGCCACAAATGGTTGATCAAAACACCGAAGGTATGAAAACTGCGTTTACCATAAGTATCGATGCAGCAGAAAAATATGGTGTAACAACCGGTATTTCAGCTTTTGATAGAGCTAAAACGGTTGAAGTTGCTACGGCTTATGATGCACAACCGACAGATTTGAGACGTCCGGGGCATTTGTTCCCTTGTGTTGCTCGTCGTGGTGGAGTTTTGGAAAGAACTGGGCATACAGAAGCTGTTGTTGATTTGGCTAAATTGTGTGGTCATAGGCCTGCGGGTGTTATGTGTGAACTAATTGCACCAGATGGTCACATGGCGAGAAGAGATTATTTGAGAAAATTCGCTGATGAGCACAATATGAAATTTATATCTGTGGCAGAGCTTATTGCTTACCGTCTAAGATCAGAAAAGCTAGTAACAAGGGAGGCTGAAACAACTCTACCTACACCTTATGGAACATTTACGCTTTATGCTTACAAAAACCATGTAAATGGTTCTGAGCATGTTGCACTTGTAAAAGACGACGGTTCTGACAAAATTCCTGCTGTTCGAGTACACAGTATGTGTTTGACGGGGGATGTTTTTCATAGTTTGAAATGTGATTGTAATTCTCAATTGCATAATGCGTTAAAATACGTAAATGATTATGGTAAAGGTGCTGTTGTATACTTAACAGACCATGAAGGCAGGGGTATTGGACTTTGCAACAAAATTAAAGCGTACAAATTGCAGGAAGAAGGACAAGACACTATCGAGGCTAACATTTCGCTTGGCTTTAAATCAGATTTACGAGATTACGGCACAGGTGCTCAAATTCTTGTAGATTTGGGTTATACTACATTTAATTTAATTACAAATAATCCGAAAAAGATTGTAGGACTGGAAGGTTATGGTTTAAACGTAAAAGATATTATAAAAGTGTCCTCTGAAATTACGCCATACAACAAAAGATATATCGATACTAAAAAAGAAAAAATGCACCACTATTTATAATAAGGAAAAAGATTAATGTATAATACAAAAATTTTAACAGCAAATGAATTTAGCAAATTTGAAGATATCTATGAAGATTTTCGCACAAAAGCAGCATCTGATTATAATTTTGAATTAGAACCGTTAGATTATGACGGATTCTTAGATGCAATTGATAAAGACTTAATAAAATGTATTGTATTATACGAAAATGAAACTCCTGTAGCATTCTTAGTTTATACAACCGCCATTTCAGAAGCAATTGAACTAAATATTATTCATAGCAAGGGTAAGGAAGATTTTTCGAACAAAGCAAAGACTTTACTTGAAAAATTTATAGAAGTTACTCAAACCTTAAGAAAAGAAAAAATTGTTTGCTACCCTATGTTAGGTGAGCAAAAATCTCTAATCAGTGTTATTGCAAAACTTGGTTTCAAATTTGTTGGGATTGAAGTGTTGAGATTCAAATTTGATGCTCAAGCGTCAAGGGAAATCTTCAACCATGCCAGAATGGTTAAACTCCCTGAAGACTATGAAGTAGTATCTTGGAATGACAAATATTTTGATGATGCGGTTGAAGTTATAAATGAATCATTTAAAGAAAGTTCTGACGCGTTGTTTGATCCAAGATTTAAAACTCCTGAAGGAACATCTGATATCATAACTAAAATTGTAAAAGATGTATATGCTGAATTTATGCCAAATTCAACAAGCGTATTGCTTTACCAAAACAAGCCTATAGGTTTTGCATTTATGAATCTTACAGGTGGAACAATTGTAAACATCCCTCTTGTTGGTATTAAAGAAGAACACCAAGGCAAAGGATTATCAACTATTATGTTAAAACATTCAATGGATTACGTAATGAATGCAGTTGATAAATACCATACGCCGATTACAGAAATCAACACAACGACTGAAACAAATAACCTTCAAGCATTGAGACTTTACAAAAACTTAGGGTTTATTGAAGATTACAGTTATCCGCAATCTTATATGCCAATCGAAAACTAGACTTTTTCTGAAAAATCAGTTAAATTAAGTGTATGGCAGGAATAGACATAAAAAGATTTCTGAACAATTTTGCCCAAAACTATCGTGGGCAAGCTTTTGTTGCACAAGGTACAGTTAGACCTCAACCGACAGGGACGCAATCACCTGCCCCTCAAGTACAAGCTCAATCACCATCTATACCACAACCTCAAAATGTTGTTCCAAAACCAATGCCAGAACCGACACAAAATATACAGTTAAATACATTAAAAAGTATGGATAGAGCGGTTTATGCAAAAGAAGTGATGGGCTTTCCGCGCAACGCAAATGAATTTATATATATGTTGCAAAGAGGAATGAGTTATTCTCAATTTAATCAAATGTATGCAAATCAACTTGCAGCACAACGCAATACTCTTTCTCAATTGCAAGCTCAAATTTTGGCGCAATTACAAGGGTTGACAACTACTACAACAAAAGAAATGATAAATGTCCAGCTTGCAACACAAATGCAAAGTTCATTAAAGAATTTAGACATTTTAACCGGTGGAATGATTAATCTTAATCAAATTTCTGTACTATTACAACAAAACGGCAAAGAGGCTATAACCAAGCTTATTATGTCTATGACTGAGGCGTCAAAAGTTGGAATAACTGATCTTTCTCAAATGAAAGAAATGGCAAAATTGATAAATGCCAGTATTTCAGTCGCAGCTGAAAATAATCCGCAAAAAACCTTAAAACTGCTATTGATGCTATACCTTCCATGGTTGCCGTTGGAAGATGGGGTAGGATTTGATTTAGAACTTCAACAAAAATCTGAGAGTGAGGATGAAAGCGATAGTATACTTGTCATAACCGTAACCACAATAAATTATGGAACCGTTAAGGCAACATTGTATTTAGAGTCTTCAAATTCTGTTCAAGTAGGAATAGAATGTTGTGAAAAGTTTCCAAAGGCTGAACTACAACTGAGAATAGATAAAGAACAAAAATTCTATTCAATGGATTCTAACGTATCTTTTAATACAAAAGAGTCAAACAGTAATCAACAGAAAAAACAAAGCGCAAATATAAATATGTCCCAAACAAATGAAATTAACCCATATTTATTACTTATGGCACACACTTTGATTAAACATATTATTGATATTGATAATGGCAAGACACTTGGCATTCAGTCTCATGTTGATTAATATTTGTAACAAACAAATTCTAAAACTAACAAAATTTTTCACATGCCTGTTTTTAAATGAAATGATATTTGAGTAAAGGTAGATTTTTCAATATATCTTTACAAAACCTCAAACAACTGCTATAATCGTAGTTAGAAATAGTGTTAATGAAACATCAAGGTTAAGGGGTTAGCCTTGAAAAACTTAAAAATTGAATATATGAAGGAGTGTTAGTATGGCAATATCACCTATTAGCAACGTTAGTGTTAGCAGGATTCACAAAAACACAGCATTTGTCGGTCGAAATAACAAAGACCTAGACAATGATATGGAAGGTCAAGAATTTCAACGACCAAGGTCAAATAAATTTGCATCAGTACCAGTTGCAGTCTTAATCGCAATGACACCATCTATGGTAAACGGAACAGAACCAATAAAAGCAATTCCACTTGATAATCAAGCAGTAACAGAACTTATGGAGGCTACATCTGCATCTAAAAATTCAGCAGAAGTTTCTACCTACGTAATGGGTTTAGAACAAAGCTCACTTACTCCGTATGATTGTTATATGAAAGATGCAAATATTTTGCACTCAGTACCGACAACAATTAATGGAAATAAAGCCGCAACTCTTACATTTGAATCTTTTGCAAAAGATTCAAAGAATACTGTCAATTTCGTATCGCTTGTACCAAAAGATTTAACTAATACGGCAAAAAGGGTAAGTCAATACTTTGACCACGATGATGCTCCTACAGTTCGTCAATTGGTATATCACAATTTGGGCGGTAACGGCAGTGGCGACGATTTTTGTAGTGTAAGAACAAGACAAAGATTGTATGACAAAGACGGGAAACCGTATTATATGGATAGAGATGTAAGAATCACTGATGATGCGGCTAATGCCATTATTGATTTACTTGCAGGCGATACAAAGTTCAAAAATAATACAAATATTGAATTTATAGAAACCAAATCTTCTGTATTGAAGAGTACAACAATCATTGAATAAAACTAAAAGTTTTGAGGCAGGGAAGTTAAGAATTGTAAAAAATTGCAACTTCCCTGAAATCACAACTAAAAAATATTTTTTCATGATTTAAGAAGTAATATTTGAGATAAAACGATGTCACTAAATATTGAGAAAAAAGAAAGACTAAACCCTCAAACACCCCTGTCACCCCAGCAAACGGACGCAGGGACAGTTTCATCTCCAAAAAATCCGATTGATTTTACTTCTGAAGAAACAAAAAGCAAACCTAAAACTATGGGGATTGCTGTTGAAAAAACTACACAAGAAGAACCTCTAACAGCTACAACTTCAGTTAAAGAAAACGATAAAACTCAAGAAACACCAGCAGAAAAAACTGAAACGACATTAGTTTCAAAAGATTCTGATGAACAAGTTTCAACTGCAGAAACTTTGACTACTTCAAACAAACCTAAAGAACAATCAGAACTTGATATAAAGCTTGAAGAGTATTCTCAAAAGAATAATTTGGCAAATATTGATGATGTAAGAGCCAGTTTGATTTCTAAACAGAAGGAAGGTACTCTTACTAAGTCAGAAGAACAACTTCTCACAGAATTAGACAAACCTAAAAAACTTATTTCTGATGAAGTCTTAAATAGTGCTGAATGGAAATCAAAATCCCAAAAAGAAAAAATAAATGAATATGTAAAAGCATATTTAGAAAAATTTGATGATAAATTTGCATCAAAAAGCAAAAAAGAGCAAGAAAAGCAAATTAAGGCACAAATAAAAGAATTTAATGAATATATCAATATTAGCAATGCTGTATACTCTTCTGCTGAAATCAAAAATATTGCAACTCTTGCAGAAACTTTAAATAGTAAAAATCTTGAGTTTAATGAATTTAAAACTCAAGGGTACAAATCATTCCAAAATGAATTAGTGCCTTTGAAAACTCGACAAAGTGAAGAATGGAGAAATCTTTCTCAAAAAGAAAAACTTGATAAGTATGTTGAAGGCTACTGCTCAAAAAAATATGAAAATTTTGAAAATATGTCTGATGCCGACAAGAAAAAATGTATTGACGAAACGATTAAAGAGGTTTCTGACAAGTTTGGACTTTCAGAGTTATTAAAAGGCAAAAGTGCAGAAGAAGCAAAAGAAATAAGTGAAGCGATTTATACTAAAGCGGCAATTTACTTTGACGCAATAGATTCTAGTCAACTGACAATTGAACAATTTATTGAAATGCCAGTAAGCGAACAAAGTAAGCTTATGCTTAAATACTACGAAAGTAAAGGCATAAAAGAAGAAGCTAGTATAAAGAGACAAGACACTAAAAAAGCACTTGCAGAGGAATGGGAAAAAGCACATCCTGGTGAACAAGCTACGATTAAAGATGTATATAATCTTTTAAGAAAAAGAAATCCAAAAAGTTTAACAAATGAAGAACAAATATTATTAAAAGAATATGGAATATTGCTTAAAATTGATTCAAAAGCTAATAAACCGATTAGTTTGGAATCAAAAAATAGTAATTTGGCAATCTTAGATGGCTTTAAAACATCTAAAGAATATATATCAGCTCAGTTACAAGATATTTCGGCAAACAACTATAGCGATAAAAAAACTCGTGCCAGACTTCAAAAATTGATGGTTGGTTGTGATAATATTGAAGATTTAAACTTTATAATAAATTCTTTGAAAGAAAAGAATTTCAAAGACGACCAAATAAAAAAAATAATACCTCAACATTTACTCTCTGAGTACATGGCTCATTCAATGGCGACTGGAAATGCTGAAGGTTATAACATTGCAACAGGCTTGAATATGTTGCATGGTGATGTTGGTGTCCAAAAAGCAGCAACAAGAATAATGCCTGCAAATTTCAAAGGTGAAGCCCTTAACAAAGTTGCAACAAATACTGCAACATATAAAGAATTAATCGACCCATTAACACAAGGGTTGAACGATAGAAAAATTATATCTTATCAAGCGGCTCAAGCATGTTCACATGCGGTGCTAACATCTGCAAGCATATCTTCTGCAAATAAAGCTATATTTGCTCAAGATTTAGTTACAAATGCAAAAGTAAACGGTTCGCAAGAACAATTAAATTTTGCAAAATCAATGTCACAAATCAATGATCCTGCGGTTACTGAAGGTCTAGCTGCTGCATCAAAAAGCGTAGATAAAAGTGTTCGCTCTCAATACAATAGCTATGTTGAATCTGCTGCAAAAAATTATCCGCCTGCAGAACAAGCTAAAATATCAAACGCTATGAGAACCGGTGAAATTTCTCAAGAAACCTTGACGAAAACAACACCATCTTCAACTCAAGCAAAAGATAATAATCAAACTCAAAATCAGGTAAACAATAATCAACAAGCATCGCAAAAACAAGGTTCAAAAGCTCAAGGTGCTGCACAAAATGTTCCAACAAGCACAAATCTAAAAAACACAACACCAACAAGTGGTGGTAGAACATCTGGCATTCAAACAGGAAGTGCAACAGTTTCAACAGGTACAAATTCTAAATCTGCTCACATTTCAGCAGGTTCAACAGGTGCTGTTGCATATAATTCTACAACAAATTCAAGATCTTCAATCTCTCGCCAAAATATAGATTCTGTTTCAGCTACAACAGGTTCAGTTTCTAGAGCTAACTTAAATACGACATCTACAGCTTCTTCAAAACAAGTTGATGAGACAGCTAAGCTTGAGGCAAAAAGAGATGAAGTTGCTCAAGAAGCTCTTGATACATCAAACAATATAAAAGAATCAGTAGCTGAACACGAAAAAGAAAAACTTATTGAAACGGCATTAAAGCAATCTGTGGAAGAAATCGCTGCAGACGAAGAGTTTAAAGCAACCGTAGAAGACAAACAAATCGCAGAACTCAGAAACAAATTAAAAAATGCATCTAACATTAAAGATGTTTTTGATATCATATCTTCACTTGGCGAAAACGCTCAAAGTGTATTCTTTGACAGAATCACAAAATCTAAATACTTGAATTCTTTCATTGAACATATCAATGATAATTCAACTCTTCTAAAATTGTACAATTCTTCAGCTACAGATGCTGCAAAACGAATTGTATTAACGAAGTTAGGCGACACAATTTACTCTCTATTAGAGAATAACAAAATTTCTGATGATAACCTTTCATCTATCGACTACAAAATTTTTAAAAATTATTTGACTCAAAATATTAGCTCAGTTAATAATGCTAAATTTGCAAGATTTTTAAAATATTTACCGCTTGATGAGAGAGAAAAACTAACAAAATTGAGAAATGAGGTTAAAGGTATAGACAATCAAGTTTCTCAAAGCAGGCTTCAAAGAGATGCTCAACCGCAGTTATCTCAGCCGGCAATTCAATATGATGAACCATCATTAAAAGAGAATACTCCGCAACCTGAACAAAAATCTAAAGTTCAACAACCGCAACCTCAACCAAAATTTGAAGCGAACGAAACAACTAAAACTTTGGCAGATGGTACGATAATTACTCGTCAAGGTACAGCATTTGGCGCAATTAGTAATGTTGAAGATGACTCATATCGAATTGTTTCACCACAAGAACTAGCTCGACAAAAAGGTGACCCAATCGGTATGAATGACGAAGTTCTAACTCCTGGTTCAACAGAATGGCAATTAAAATATAATAAACAACAAGCACCTCAACATACTGCATTTACTATGGCTGCATTGGAAGATGAAGAAGAAGATTTTGGCGGAACATTCGGACCTGCAAAGGTTGGAATGGGAAAACGAATCAATAAAAAATTTCCACCAAAAGGTTTCCGTTTTAACGCGTAGTTTCAATCCACTTGATTTGTGATGTCTTTTGTGTTGTAATACTCTTACAGCAGGAGATTCTTGCGAGTTCTACAGAAAGAAGACAATTACAAATTGCCGAAAGAAATTAAACTAGCGAAATTTGCAGGTTTTTGTTACGGAGTAAAAAGAGCCGTTGAAACCGTTAAAAAATTAAAAGCCGAAAATCCGCAAAGAAATATATGTGTATTAGGAGAATTAATTCACAATTCACAAGTGATTGAAGAATTAGCTTCTCTTGGTATCAACTCGTTGTCAGAATTACCTCAAAAGGGCGAGGGAATTTGTGTTGTGAGAAGTCATGGAGAAAGTCCGCAAGTATTCAAACAAATCGAAAAAGTTGGATTTGAAGTTTATGACTTGACTTGTCCTGATGTGAAAAAGGTTCAACAAAAAGCAATAGAACTTGCAAAAGATGGCTACTACTTGGTAATTGTTGGAAAATCTCAACATCCTGAGGTTATTGCAATTAGAGCAAATGCTGTTCAATATAGTGATAAGGTTATTGTAGCAGATTCAATTGAACAACTAAGACCTTATGAAAAAGAATTGAAAGAACATAAAAATATTGGAGTAGTAGTACAAACAACTCAAATGATTTCAACATTGAATGAAATCATCCAATACCTGACTCCGCTTTCAAAGGAATTGCATATTGCAAACACAATATGCCGAAGCACTTCAATGCGACAATCAGAAGCCAAGGAAATGGCAAAAGAAAGCGATTTGATGATTGTTGTTGGTTCAAAAAAAAGTGCAAACACATCCCATTTGGCAGAGATTTTAAAAGGGATAACCAAAACAATCCATATTGAAACCGATGCTGAATTGGACAATTACAAGGATTTGATAGCCAAATCTGAAAAAATTTCCGTAACTGCAGGAGCATCAACCCCTGATAGTGTGATAACAAAGGTTATGGAAAGGTTATCTGTTCAAAAGTAACGTAAAATGATAATAAAATAACAAAACGACTGAAAAGTCAAAAAAGAAAAAGGAGAAAATAAAAATGACACAAGCAACATTAGACGAATTTGAAAAGTTGTTAGAAGAAAGCTTTTCAAAAGGACATTCAGTAGCTGATATCGTTGAAGGTACTGTTTTGAAAAAAGACCAAGATGGTTATCTAATCAGCGTTCGCGGTGCAAAAACAGAAGCTTTCTTACCTAACAAAGAAATCTCTGCTGCAGAAGAAGCTACACCACTTGAAATTGGTGACGAAAAAGAATTTTACGTATTGAAAGAAGAACACGACGAAGAAGGTATGTTATTATCTTTGAAAAGACTTGCATTTGCTCAAGCTTGGGCTCAACTTAATGATGCAAAAGTTCAAGGTGATACAATCCTTGCAAAAGTTGTTTCAGTTGTTAAAGGTGGCGTTTTGGTTGACGTTGCAGATTTGAAAGGTTTCATCCCTTCTTCTCAACTTAGAACAGGAACTCCATTTGATGGTTTGTTAGACCAAAAAATTGAAGTTAAAGTTCTTGAAGCTGACCCTAAGAAAAACAAACTTATCTTGTCTCAAAGACAAGCTGTTGCCGAACAAAGAGACCAAGTTGTTGATAACATTTTATCAGAACTTGAAGAAGGTCAAGTTGTTAAAGGTGAAGTTGTTAGAATCGCTGATTTCGGTGCTTTCGTTGATATTAACGGTATCGATGGTTTACTTCCAATTTCTGAAATTTCTTGGCAAAGAATTAAACACCCTTCAGATGTAATTTCTTTGGGTGAAACTTTAGAAGTTAAAATCATCAAAATTGATACAGAATTGAAAAGAATTTCATTGTCATTGAAAAGAATGGGTGAAGATCCATGGCAACAAATCGAAGGTCAATTCTCAGAAGGTCAAGTTATTACAGGTACAGTAAACAAAGTTACAGGTTTTGGTGCTTTCATCAATATATTCCCTGGAGTAGAAGCTTTATTGCCTGTTTCTGAAATGGCTGAAGAAAACGTTAATCCGTTCAACAAATACAAAGTTGGTGATAGCGTTGAAGTTCTTATCAAAAAATTTACTCCACAAGAACATAGAATCGCGTTGAGTGTAAAAGATATCAATAAAGATGCTGAATAATTCAGGATTTGGAGATATATAAATTCAAAAGACCGGAAATTTTCCGGTCTTTGCTTTTGGAAAATATTATTATTTACTTATATTTTTTAACAAGAGTTTTGAAATACTCAGAATCTTGTTTTGCCTTTTGGGCACACGCAATACCATGATTAGAGGAAGGGGAAGTTGTTTTAACCTTATCAAAATCACAATACCTGTCACCTTGGTATATAGTACCAATATCTCCCATTGTTCTCAATACTCCATCCTTAAATTCAAAAGTAAAAGTATCAAAACCTGCCATATTTGGTGGGTTTTTGACTCCGTTTAAGTCTACTGTGACGAAGATATAAGGATTAGCTGTTTTGACAGTGTTTTCAAACATCAAAAGAGTCCCATCGGGTAATAAAATACTGCCATCATCAAGATAGTAATTATTTATACCTTTATAAAAACTTGCCCCTTGCAAATTCCTAATATAACATAACGGATTTGGCTTTGCAGTATTATTAGTACATAAAGTCGCCCCTGCAAGATAACCTGCAAAAGTTCTATAAAAAGTAGATGCACCATAATCATCAGGGTTTAATGATACATCATCTGCTTCCATTTGTTTGAATACTTGTTGAACAGTTGAATAAGATTTTAAAAATTTTGAACGTAGGCGTTGCGCTTTATAATTAGCAATCAAGTTGGGGATAGTAATAGCTGCAACAACACCGACTATACCTAATGTGATTAAAACCTCAGCCAATGTAAAACCAGTCTTGATTCGTTTAATTTTGAGCCACTTTCTGAACATATTTTTTCTCCATGTCATTATAATATATTATAATATTTATTATATCTTATGATTATGTTTTTATCAATATTTGGTTGATAAAATACCAATATGTTAGATGAAGATTTTCTTAAAGAATTTGGTTTTCGCTTAAAATTATATAGAATGAGAGCAAAGCTAACCCAAGCAACTCTTGGGGAAATGATTGATATTTCAGAACATAGAATAAGCCAAATTGAAAATGGAAAATGTAATGTGACATTAAAAACGGTAAATAAAATTGCAGATGCCTTAAATATACAAGCATCAAAATTATTTCTATTTGAACGTGAATAAAGTTTACTTATTAGGGTCAGTTTAGGTTTCTATGGTTGTTTTCTCTGAACGATTGTCAGATGAAAAGCAAGCGCGCATTGTGAACTTTCTGCTCACTATGCGCGCTAACTTCTAACTCTATATCAAAACTACTTATTTTAAATAAAAATTTGCATTTACATTTGAATAAATTTTAATCGTTCCTGATTCAATATTTGAACCAGAACCGGCTTCAGCAGAGTCTGCCATTGGCGCAGCTTTCATCATCAAAGAATTTGCATAGTATCTAGGTCTTGATGAATTGAACGAACAAGATGTATCAATATTGCGTATTCCAATCACAGTTGAACCTGCTGCAGTTGCTACAATATCAGCTCTTTTTCTAGCTTGTTTTGTTGCATTTGATAACAATTCTGCACATTGTGCATCTTTTTCAGACAAACTAAAATTCAAACTATCAACGGTTGTAGCACCAAGTTCTAATGATTTATCAATAATTGTTGAAATTTTATCTAGTGATTTTGTATGAACAATTATATTATTAGAAACTTCATATTTATCTAAAATTCTTTTATTGTTGTTATAAACATAAATTGGAGATGCTGAATAATTTGCTGTCTTTAGGTAATCTCCGTTTGTTGGAGTGATTTGCCCTTTCAAATAGGCATAAACTTTATCTGAAAGTTCTTTATTTTTTCTAACAGCCTCTTGCATTGTCTTTTTATCATCAGTTCTGATAGCAATTGAAACTTCTACAGTATCAGGAGAGACTTCTTTTTCTGCTGTATAAGAAACTGAAACATATCCGTGTTCAGGTTCAGCACCATTGATTGCACCTGCAGATAAAACAAAAGACGGAGTTGTAACAACCATTGCTGCAAGTAATGTAGACATAATGATTTTTTTCATAATACCTCCAAAATATTAACTAGTTACTATTTTATTTTTGAAATATCTTCATTTTCGGATTTTTCTGCTGATTCTTTTTTTGAAGAAATTGAAATCGGAGAAGATACTAAAGACTCCTTCTCAACTGAAGCTGATTCTACTATGTTTTTTTTGCGAACTTCAAATTTATCAGTCTTTGAAATCATTGTATTCATCATTCTCATTCTTGAATCAATTTTTGCTCTTTGGATAATTGAATTTAACTCAGCATCACTTAGTTCCGGAGTATTCTTGAAAGAAATAGCAAACCCTTTTTTAGACAAAATGCAGTATGTTATCACCGCAATTCCCCACAACAAGACCCCTTGAAACAAGTTTAGCGTTGGGAACATATAAAGATTTACCAAATATTTGTTCCACAATGACATTGCAACATATCCTGGACATAATACAAACCCTGAAAAAAGGCAGGCACCCATAAATACAGCTGTTATTACACCTTTTACACCATCAATTTGAACAATCTTCATATTATACAATCCTTTTTATTCCTTTATCATTCCAAGAAAATCATCTTCTGTCAATATTATAACACCTAAATTTACAGCTTTGTCTAATTTTGAACCTGCATTTTCGCCAGCCAAAACGTAAGATGTTTTTTTAGAAACTGAGGATGAAGTTTTGCCGCCATGAGATTTAATTATTTCACTAGCCTCATCCCTTGTCATTGTTGGTAATGTTCCTGTTAAAACAAAAGTTTTACCTTCAAATTTATTAGATTTAACTTTTGCGATTCCTTGCGGATTTATACCTAGTTCCTTTAACTCCTCAATCAATTTAATATTATTTTCATTATGGAAATAATTATAAATTGATTTGGCAATAATATCACCAATACCTTCAACATTTGAAAGTTCCTCAAGTGAAGTATTTTTCAATATATCAATTGAAGGAAATTCTCCAGCCAAAATATCTGCGGTTTCTTTACCGACATGACGTATCCCCATCGCGGTAAGTAGTCTGTTTAGTGGTCTTTGCTTACTATTTTGGATAGAATTATAAATGTTTTGAGCAGATTTATCTTTTATAGATTCAAGTTGCAACAAATCTTCCATAGTCAATCTGTATAAATCAACCGGAGCTGAAATATATTTTTTATCATACAACTGTTGAATTAGTGCAGGTCCGACATAATCAATGTCCATAGCCTCTTTGCTTACCCAGTATTCAATTTTTGCGCACATTAATTGAGCGCAATTTGGATTTTCACAATACAAACCAACTTCCCCTTCGCGTTCGGTTAGTGGACCTCCACATGCCGGACAGGTCGTTGGGGTTTGATAAACAGGTAAACTGTTATGTTCTTTGGTATCCATAACTTTTACAACTTTTGGAATGATTTCTGCGGCTTTTTTTATTAAAACAGTATCTCCAATTCTTATATCAAGTCTTGCAATTTCATCAAAATTATGAAGACTTGCCCTTGCAACCGTACTACCTGCAAGTTGAACAGGTGTAAGCACAGCAACAGGAGTTACTACACCGGTTTTTCCTGTGTTGAGTTCGATATCAAGAAGTTTTGTTGCAACTTCTTCCGGTGGAAATTTAAACGCTGTTGCCCATTTTGGTGCTCGAGCGGTGAATCCTAAATCTTTTTGGATATCAAAATCATTGATTTTTATAACAACCCCATCAGTTGCATAATTCAAATCAAAACGCTTGGTTTCCCACTCTTTGCAATAATCAATCGCCCCTTGAATATCATCAACCAACCTGATATTTGGGTTTACCTTAAAGCCAAGTTTCTTCAAGTACATCATACCGTCATAATGGGTTTTGATATTTTTGTCCTCCGTATCTTCAAATATACCAGTGTAAGTGAACATTGATAAATCGCGTTTTGCGGTAATTGTACTATCCAATTGGCGCAAAGAACCGCTTGCGGCATTACGAGGATTTGCAAAAACTTTTTCTCCCTTTTGCAAAGCTTCTTCATTTAATTTCTCAAAAGAAGTTTTTGGCATATAAATTTCACCACGCACCTCTAAAGTTTTTGGTGAAAATAATTTTAAAGGAATTGCTTTAATTGTTTTTAAATTTGTTGTGATGTTTTCACCTGTGACACCATCTCCACGAGTTACTCCAAGTGAAAAAATCCCCTTATCATAAGTCAATGCAATCGCTAAACCATCAATTTTGAGTTCGCAAACAAGTTGCAATTTTCTGTTATACTTTGCACAAATCTTTTCATACCAATCGGTAAGCTCTTGCGCATTATATGTGTTATCTAAACTATACAAACGGTATTTATGAGTGTGAGAAAAAAACTTTTCACTAACTGACCCTACTCTTTGTGTCGGACTATCTAAAGTTTTTAGAGAAGGGAATTTTTCTTCTAATGTTTTTAATTCCGCAAACATTTGATCATACTCAAAATCGCTCAAATATGGATTTTCTTCAACGTAGTATTTGTAATTACTTTTATTGATTTCATCTTTCAAAAATTGAATACGTTTTTTATCGTTATCGGTTGGTTTATCTGAGTTTTCAGAAGTTTCGACATTATAGTTTAAGCTCAATTGCATATCATTTTTTTGCATAATAAAAACCTATTTTCCCATTGCCATAAGTAATTCTCTGATAACCTTTGTAGCTACAGCAGTTGATGCACCTGAAGAGTCATAATCAGGCGCAAGTTCAACAACATCTGCACCTACAATGTTGAAATCCTTTAAATACTTAAACCAGCCCAAAAGTTCATTAAATGACATTCCTCCAACTTCCGGAGTTCCTGTTCCAGGCATAATTGAAGTGTCAAGACAATCTAAATCTACTGTAACAAAGATATTTTTATTTTTTAATGAATCTAAATCAGAATATTTGTGACAAAGGGTGTTATGTTTAGCCATAAATTCCCATTCTTCTTTCATTCCTGAGCGGATACCGATTTGTTTAATATTTTCAGGTTTTACAAATTTTGAAATATGACGAATAACAGTACTATGAGACATTTCTTCACCCATATATTCTTCTCTTAAATCAGTATGAGCATCAAAATGTACAACTGCTAAATCATCATAAAACTTAGATACAGCTTTAACTTCAGGTAACGTCACCAAATGTTCTCCACCGATACCAAAGACTTTTTTACCATCATTATATATATCAAGGACATTTTGTTCAATTTGTTCTAAAGTTTTATACGTATTTCCTAAAGGAAACTCCAAATCTCCTGTGTCGTGGAAATTTACATCAGCCAGTTCTTTGTCAAATGTTGGAGAATATTCTTCTAATCCCCAACTCGCAAGACGAATTTGCTCAGGTGCAAATCTTGAACCTGGACGATAAGACACCGTACCATCAAACGGCAAACCTAACATAACAATATCTGATGTAGAATAATCAGGATTTTGCGCCATCCAAGTTCTATCTAAAAAAGGTCCTCTCAACATTTTATTTCTCCTTAAAAAATACCCTATAACAAGAATTTTACTATAAAAAAAGAGTAATAAAAATGCAATACACCCAAATTTTTAAAATTATTAAATTTATACTTTGTAACTAACAAAAAGGCGAACTGTCATACAGTTCGCCTTTTTAATTTATACCTTTAACTTACACTTACGCAATTTCTTCATACGCTGCAGGATTATTCAACAAATCATAATTTATTTCGTTTTCATTATCTGCAATAGTTGCAGCCACAACCGCATCAGATGTAATATTCAATGTTGTTCTGAACATATCTGTCAATCTTTCGATTGTGAACAAGAATGCAAAACCTGCAACCAATTGTTCAGGGCTCAATCCCATACCGTTTAGAATTAGTGCAATTGTAATTAATCCACCACCAGGAATTCCGGCACATGTACTAGATGCAATGATTGCCAAAACTGCGATTTGAACAACCAAAAACGGAGTCAAGTGAACTTGATATGCTTGTGCCAAGAAAATAACTGCAACTGTTTGTAATAAAGCTGTTCCATCAAAGTTTAAAGTTGCGCCAAGCGGAAGTACAAAGCTTGAAATTTTATGAGAGATTCCTCGTTTTTCACAACATGCGATAGTCAAAGGCAAAGTCGCAGATGAACTTGCCGTACCAAAAGCAACCATCATAGCCTCTGCAATTGCAGAAAATAGCATTGCTGCTGAAACTTTTGAAAAACATTTTAAAAATACAGGATAAATTATAAACATTTGGATAGCAAAACCAACAAGGATTACCATCAAATATTTTGAAATTGCAGAGAAAATACCGCCACCAAAACTTGAAACAGCACTTGCAGTGAGTGCAAATACACCGGGAGCTGCAAACAACATAATCCAATCAGTGATTTTCATAGTTGCAGCAAAAACTGATTCAAAGAACGAAACAATCGGTCTATTAACGTCGCCAACTTTAGCCAACGCTAGTGCAAACATCAAGACAAATAAAATAATAGGAACCATATTACCTGATGATACAGCCTCAAACGGATTGTTTGGAATAAAACTTAAAAACAGGTTTAAAATATTACCTTGTTGTTCCTGCATCGCAGTTGCTACAGATGTCTGAACATCAGAGGCTATATTTGAGGCTATGTAATGAGCCGCACCGGTTCCAGGTTTTACCAATAATGCTAATGCTGAACCTATAGTTACTGCAACTGTTGTCAAAATTCCATAATACAAAATCATTTTTGAGCCAAATTTGCCAAGTTGTTTGTTATCTCCAACACTTGTTATACCAATGATAATTGCCGATACAACAAGAGGGATTACAACCATTTGGATTAATCTTATAAAGATTTGCCCAATAAAGGTTAAAATATTTGCAACAAGTGCATTTGGATGCGAATAAAGAAATATACCAACTAAAATACCTGCTATAATACCAAAGAAAATATGCCAATTTCGCTTGATGCCAAGTCCCAAGGCAATTAGAATCTGCATGTGTAATTTCATATATCCGCCCTCTTAATCTTATTATAACTCGTGTGACTTGCTCATTATACAACTATTTGTTAAAAATTTCAAACATGTTTAATAAAAATGGTATATTAATAGGAAGGTAAAAATAAAAAAGGAATAATTATGTCAAAATTTACACAAGAAGAAAAAACAAACATTGTATTAGAAAATATTTTAAATAGAAAATCGGTAAGACATTACCTTGAGGGTAAAAAAATCCCTGATGCCCAAATACAAACATTATTAAAAGCTGGAATGGCTGCACCATCAGCGAGAAATATTCAGCCTTGGGAGTTTATTATGGTTGATGATAGAGATATTTTGGATAAACTTGCTGAGCGTAACACTTATGGCAAAATGTTATTCTCAGCATCTCACGCAATAATTGTTGCTGGAAATACTGACAAAATGGGTGAACATCAAGATTTTTGGCAACAAGATGCAGCAGCGGCTACTCAAAATATTATGCTTATGGCTGAATCTATGGGGCTTGGCAGTGTTTGGATTGGAGTTTATCCAAAAGAAGATCGCATTCAAATAGCAAAAGATGAGCTAAATCTCCCTGATAACATCATTCCGTTTAACATAATTTCACTTGGTTACCCTGATGGCACAGACAAACCAAAAGACAAGTGGAATGAAAATAATATTCATTATAACGGATTTTGATGGTTTTTCAGCCTACTTACCTTGTTTTACACCTGTTGCAAACAGGTTTTTGTTAAATTCTCTAAAACTTGTTATTATTTCATCAACCGCAGGAATTGCCTCATAGTATTCCTTTGGCTCTTCTGAACATATTGCGATAATTCTGCCGATTTTTGCATCTCTTGCAGATTCAATACCAGAAATAGCATCTTCTACAACAATACAATCTTGTGGTTGTAAACCTAACTTTGCGGCTGCAATTTCATATATATCAGGAGCAGGTTTGCCTTTTATTTTTCCATCGGAATATACAATTTTATCAACATCAAACCATTTTGGCAGGTCAAATTTTTCTATATAAAAATCAACGTTGTCCTTTTCTGACATAGTTGCAATAGTACGCGGAATGTCATTTTCTTTTAAAAAATCAAGAAATTCTATAACTCCATCTGCAAGATGAAAATGTTTAGGGTCGTCTATGCACATTTGGCGATAAACAGCTTCTTTTTCTGAGGCTAATTCTTGAACCATCTGTGGAGTAGGTTTTTCCCCTATTGCATATTGAATAATTTCTTCATTTGTTCTGCCAAACATATATTTCAGCATTTCTTCATCTGAAAACGGAGTACCCCTAAGTCGTCTTGAATATTCAATCCAAGCCTCTTTATGTTTAGCTGAATCCCAAAACAATGTACCGTTAAAATCAAAAATTATTCCTTTGTATGTCATTTTATTGTCTTTCCATTAATTTGTTGTATAAGTCTAGATATGTTTTTGCTTGTTTTTCATTATTAAGCATTTTGAATGTATAAGCAAGATTATAATAAATCATTGGTTCATCATTTTTAATGTCCATTGCTTTAAAGAAATTATATCTTGCATTTCTATATTGTTTTAATTTTAGATAAGCACAGCCCATATTGTAGTAACCGTATGCAAAATTGTCTTTGTATTTTACGGATTGTTTAAATTCTGCCAGTGCCATATTAGGTTTTTCTTGGATTAAGTAAATATATCCGAGATTGTAATGAGCTTTGTAGTATTTTGGGTCTTTTTCAATAGATTTTTTAAACATATAAGTTGCTTCGTCTATTTTATCTTTATCTTGTAAAATATTTCCAAGAATTAACCAATCTTCTGCTGTTCGAGTCTCTTCACCTTTACTTTTTAAAACTTTTAAAGCTTCGTCTATGTCATTTTGTGCATACAAAACTTTTGCTTGTTGAGAAGATGCATCAACAACTTGAGTTTCAGCTTGAGTTTCTTTTTTCCAAGGCATATTAAAATTTGCTCCAAGAGCTGAAGTTGAATTTAATGCCATTCCTAAAATTATTAAAGTTAAAATATGTTTTTTCATATCAAAATTATAAGATAAAATTTTAAAAATTTCCATTGAATAAATTTGACGATTAAAAAAACGTGATAATAATATTATTAATTGATGTCTCTTTTACTAAACTTGAATCCTGCTATTACTCCTTTTAGCAGGATTTTTTTTATATAAAAATCCCACACCAATGATTGATGTGGGAAGAAAAATTTTCTTTTCGTTGTATATAGGGTTAAGTTATATTTTTGAAGGAATTTTAGGTATTATGTTGTAATTTTACCTGTGATAAATGACATTGCAGCTGCAACACCACCTGCTACCAGTCCGATAATTTTAGCTTTTCCACTTTTACAAGCGTGAGCAATACCGCCAGCGATTGCACCAACAGTTGCGGCACCTGCAAGACGACCCAAATTATGTTTAGTCTTTTCGCCTGTACCAACAGGAGCTCCTGTAATCATTGAAACATTATCTTCTGCAGATTTGCTGTTGTATAGACCAAATGTCAATGACTGAATGAAACCTTGAGTAGCTGAGCCGTGACCGTGTTGTCTGATATCTTGAGTAATAGAACTACCTGTCATTTGTGTATATAGAGTTTTTGCTCTTGCTGCAATTTCTGCAGGTGTACCTTCTCCATAAGCTGCACCAACTGCATTCAAATAGTTGTAATAAGCTTCTTCGATTTGTCCTTGTTCATTGCTTTGAATTTTATCTTGTAGCACAGAAGCTGAGTTTTTAATGGCCTCCATTGAAGCATTGATTCTCATATCAGCGTTTCTGTTTAATTTTTGTTGCTCGATATTATAATCTGTACTAAGTTTTTGATATTGTCTCATTGTGTCAAAGCAAGATTGAGGGTCTGTTCCGTACATTCCGCCCATCATCATAGGTGATGCACCAAATATACTTCCACCCATTCCCATCATACCCATTGGATATGTGCTATAATCAATACCTTCGTCTTCGTATCCGTATGGATTCGGATTATACTGGAAATTGTTTCCGCTAATAGGCACTCCATAGATGCCGTTTAGTTCATCTGACATTCTAACCTCCAAAAAATATTAACCTTTTAACCTACCTTACTTATATAAAGTTTTTTAGTTTTGGTTAATTGCTTATTTTAATGATAATGTTACAGAATGTAACAAGAGGCATTTTGGAAGAACCATCACCCTGCCATCAGCCATACGGCACGCAGGCTCACACAACTCGCGTTGCTCATTGGTTCGGCTAGCGTCCATAGGAGAGGGTGACAGTTAGCCTTACGTGCTCAGTTGGAGATTTCCATAGACCTACTTGCTTAGTTAATCATGTATGGTGGGCTCACTAGCCCACCAGTAATGTTCAGAATAACACAGGAATATTTCATCAATTTAGTTGATGTAGATATTACGATTAAGCTTTATTATAATAACGAGAGTAAGCTTAGGATACCTTTTGTGTTAAAGAAATTATTATCACTGTTATTTACACTTTTTGTTCTTGCGGCAGTTGTTATTGCAGCATACTTTAACCAACAATTTGTTTTAAAACAAGTAAATAAGGTTAAAGGCGTTTATTATGTGTATAAGGGAGATAAAGCTTACAAAGAAATGGATATGGTACAGGCTATACGTCTGTATAATCAAGGGGTAAAACTTTATCCTGCACACTATGGTGCTTGGTATAATTTAGGTAATATTTATGTAGCTTACGAAGATTATAACTCAGCCCTATATGCGTATTCTCAAGCTTTCAAATATAATCCAAAAATGATGATTGCACGTATGAATTATGGTATTATTGCATCTGAAAAAATGGGCGATTTTGATGCAGCTTTAAAACAATATAACGAAATTATTAAAACAAAACGTCGTTTACTCTCAATTCCTTACGTTTTTAATAATAAAATAAGTTATACTGAAAATAAGGCCATAGCGTATTACAATATTGGTGTTACTTACAAACTAAAATCTTTGTATACAGGTGCAGATTGGGAGTTGCAACGAAAATATTTAGCAAAGGCAATTGATGCTTACAAAAAGTCAATCAAAATTAATCCAAACAGTTATGATGCGCAGTTCAATTTAGGGTTGGCATATCATGTTGCAGGTGATTATGATGGTGCAGGCAGATGTTATTGCAAAGCAATCAGTCTTTCTCCAATGCAATATGAGGCGCACTATAATTTAGCGGTTTTGCTCAAAAAAATGGGACATTATAAAGAGGCTTATGACGAAATAGACAAAGCTACAACTTTGATTACCGCATTAGATGAAAATTCTTCACTTCAACAATATGTCGCAATTGTTATGAACGATATTACTAGAAATGTTTATCAAAACGATGAATACAAGAGATATTTAGCATCAATATTGGAAGAAGAGAAACAAAAAACTCCTCAGCATATGGTAAAAGATGAGAAAGAAATAAAAACAAAAATAAAAGACAATAAGCAAAAAGGTAAAAATAAAGACAAAAAGAAATCCAAAGATGAGGTGTTTGGTGAAACTTTAACTTCTCCTGGAATAAATTTTGTGAATGGTAAAATCGTAGCAACTGAAGAATTAGACCAAGCTATTTTGGAGAATTTCGGAGCTTGTCCTTCAATGTCTTACTTTGAAGCAAATAGTAATTAGTAATATTAAAAATTTTTGTAAAAAATGTTAATAAAGTAGCAAAATTTTTGCAAAATTTGTATTAATATCGTATGAATATTTTACCGATTAGTTTTAACAGTTTTTATAAGCCGTCTGTAAGATTTCAAAACGAAAATCGAACAAGTAATGTTTTTTGTGCGCAAAATTTAGCACCGCTAAAAGCTGACACTGTTACTCTTTCATTTCAAGGCAGTGCGCCTAATGCAGAACCTTTAAGGAGGCTTTTGGCTTACGGTATTCCTGATTTGTATTCAAATATTATATTGATGAATCCTGAAAATTTGAATGCTATTATGAAAACGCACTTATCCTCTTTGCCATTAAATAAACTTGTCAAAAAACTAAATCCTTATGTGGATTCAATGTTTCCTGTTGAGAGAACAGTTTTTAGAATGTTAAAAACCGAAGCACGAATTCATCCAAAAATGAGACTGAATGAGTTTATTCACAAATTAGTTCCTGAGCATAGCAAAAGACTGCGCAAACTCCAAAGACCTATTTTTGAAGAATTAAATCAAGTAGCGACAAATATGCCGGCGGATTTGTTGGCTGAATATAATTATTTGGCACATATTACAAATAAAAAACTTTATAATGAACCTGTTTTTGTACCATTTAGTATTCGTGGATTTAAGTATAAGTTAGATAAAATCAGGAAAAGAATAAACAGTTCAAATGATGGCTATAAGAAACAGGATATTAACAAATTGTGCAATATCGCTAAGTCTATTACTTATGTGCCAAAAGAAAAGCGCTTTGGTAATGATTTTTCTTTAAAAAGATATGAGCGCAAACAACGACAAATGATTTTGAAATTTGCAGATTATTTTAACTATTCAAGATTAAAAGATGATAAAGATTTGAAAGAGTTAGTTGAAATTTCTAAAGGGCAAATCTTCAAAGTTCCGATGAATATTCAATTTAACAGAAAAACATTCATTTATGATTTAAAGAAAATAACAGATAGGCTTGAGGATAGAAGACTTGCGCGTAGAATGGAACAACTTGCGGTAAGTTTGCCAACTTCAAAAGACGATATTTCTGCTTTTATAATGAAGGCAGCAGGCAGGTCAGCAGAGCAAATTGTTTTTGATTTGCTTGGCGGTGCTTGTGGGACAGTTGATCATTTGTTAGCTGCGCATAATAAAGGTGCAAGCAGTTTGGCAAATTACGGTTTAGCAAGTGCGTATAAAAACTCACAAAAAGCACATCAAAGTTTGGCTGTTTTGCTTGATAAAAATCCTGATGTGCGAATTTATTGTCAAAGACAGATTAATAGGCTTATTGAATTGGCAAATAATAAAACATTCAAGAAAATCGGATTAGAGCCGTCATATATAATAAGTCTTGCGAAGAAACTTGAAAAACTTTCTCCAAAAAATGACCCTTTAATATTGGACACAAGTAAGTTAAAATATTAATAGGAAGGCTGAGACAATGAGAGTTCAGGCAATAACTGCATCAAACTTGAATATCCATAAGGCTATGTCGGTTTCGAGTTCTGCAAAAAGCGGGCATGCCCAAGATTCTAATGGCACAAATAATTTGAGTGTCATGCCTTGCTATTATCCGGTTTCATTTTCAAGTATCCAAAATTCAGGAAAATTAAGAATATTATTTGCTTATAAATTACCGTGTATTTATTCAGGAATTCCGATGATTGACCCTAAACAGTTAAGCAGATGGATAAAAAACGGATTATTCTCTCGTCCTGCATCAGAGGTTTTGAATGTACTAGCTCCACATAGAGACAGTTTTCGCGGAATTGAAGCCAAAGTTTTAGAATTATTGGACGCAAGAGCAAAAGTCCATCCTGAAATGACCATGAAACAAATTTTAAACGAAGTTAAACCGGTATATTTCAGACGCTTGCGCAAAAAACAAATTCCGATTTTTAGAGAATTAATTGAAGAATCTCACAAATTACCTGACAAATATCAATACAAATTTAGGCAATTGATGGACGAAACTTCTAAAAAGTTGAATGAAAAACCGATAGTTGTACCGTTTTCATCTTACGAATTTAAGTATAAATTATCAAAAATAAAAGATGATATTCATAACGGCTCTGATGTTAAGTCTAAAAAAGTTATGAATAAATTGATAAAAGAAGCTAAGCGTTTTTCAAATTCGACTAATGCAAATACTATAGAAAATCAGAAAAAAGTTTTGACATTTTTAGATATAATTTTGCGCAAATCCGTTTTGAAAAATAATGCACAACTTCGTGATTTGCTAGATACATCTTATTCAAGATTGAATGACGATAAAATCGTTGTACCGTTTTCAAGAAAAGCTTTTTTGTATGACTTAGCAAGAATAATAGAAGATTTGTCTGATAAAAATTTACATGACAAGATGTTCCAAATTGCGCAAAAACTTCCGACATCAAAAGAAAGTATGTCAGCTTATATTATGAAAGCTGCATCAGACTCAAATGACAAAATCGGATATCGTTTAATTTGGCCATCAATTGCATCTGTCGAACATATTCATCCGCGTTCTTGTGGTGGACCTGATGAATTGGCAAACTTTGCAGGTGCTACAACGCGTGAAAATTCAACAAGAAAAAGTGTTCCGTTCACTGAACAAATGCAACTTCGTCCACTGACTCCAATGTATTGCCAATGGTATGTCGATAAGTTAATAGAACTCTATCATCAGGGCGTTTTTGCGCGCAATAATATTAACCCTCGATATATTTCAGATTTTGCAGGTACGATTTATAATGAATCAAATCATCGCATAAAACTAAATTTGTCAAAAATGCACGAACAGATATGATTTTGTGAAGTTTTGTAAATGTAAATTTTTTTATTTTTAAAATCGTCAAAACTCGCTCTGCGTGCGGATAATAATAATAATAATATGCGCACGACCCTAAAGATAATCTAAAAACATTCCGTAATAACCAATACAGAACTCTTAACGGAAAGGTTTACGAAAAAATGGCAGACATGAATGTTGGTTTTGGCAAAAAGTCCAATGTTTTATTAACAGGTTTCAAAGCTGGTCTTAAAAAAGAAAGTTTAAAGACCGAGCAAGAAAAATCTGTTTTTGATGCTATTGATAAAGATAAAAACGGAGTTCTTGATGAAAATGAAGTTCAAAATTTCACCAAAGCTTTAGACGCTTCTAACGACGGAAAAGTTTCAAGAAAAGAAGCAAAAGCTTTTTTGAAAGAAAATAATTTAGATTTAAAAAAGAAAGAAGTTTTAAACTTCTTAAAAGCTAATATTAATAATACTGAAAATGTAGAAAGTGCAAAATCTGTTCAACAAGATGGCAAAACTGTTGTTCAAGTGACATATAAAGATGGTTCAGTTGAGACAATCAATCCTGACAAATCTTCTGAACTTGCTACAACTGACGCTGACGGCAACGTTAAAACTCAATACAAAGACGAAAACGGTGTTTTAACAAGAGATAGATTAGAGAAAAAAGATGATGATAAAATAGTTTCAACTTTAGAAACTTACTACGCACAAGATGGTACAACTCCAACCAAATCAGTAGAAAAAGATTTAAAAAACAGTTCAACGACAACAATTTTATATAAAAGTGGAACGCCTGAATCAAAAGAAGTTAAACAAGGCACAACAACAAGCAATTATTCTTATAACGCAAAAGGTGCTGAGGTTTTGGAGTCTAAAATCGAAAACGAAGGTATTCCTGCAAAAGAAAAAAGAACAAAATATACATACAATGAAGATGGTACAACTACAGAAAATATCATAGAACCTGGGTTAAAGCGCGAAACTACCAGAAAAATTTCTAACGACGGTATTGTTGAAGATATTGTTGACGGTAACGGAACAAGAACTCATAACATTAAAAATAAAAATGATAAAAAATTAACTCAAACTAAAACTGATGCTAACGGTAAAGAATACTCAATCAAATATGATGGCAATGGCAATACACTTGGGATAGTTGTTCAAAATGGTGAAAAATTAGAAATCATTGCCAAAAAATTTGGCGTAACAGTTGAAGATTTGAAAAAAGCTAATGCAGATGTATTGAATGGGAAAAACGAATTTAGTGTTGGGGACGAAATCAAAATTCCAAAAGAAGTTGAAGCTGATGATAAAAATATTCAGGGACGAAAATCCGCTGATGAAGCTAAGGCTGAATACAAAAAAGAACAAGAAATAAAACGTAAAAAAGCAGAACAGGCTGCTTTACGTCGTCAACAACAAGCGGCTCAAGCTGCAGCAAGAAGAGCTCAAGTGGCAGCAAGAGAAGCTCAGTATAAAGCAATGGGCTTAAAGAACCACAAAGGACAAGGCAAACCTATCGTGGGTACTTATAAAGGCGGTAAAAAAGAACAATTTACTATTATTGGTGAAGCTGGCTATGGTAGACATCTTGCAAAAAGTAAAAGTGGCAAAGTTGTAACAATTGCTCATGATGGTGTAATCTTAAAAGATTCTTATGTTCAAGCAACCAATCTTTACGGTTCAGGTAAGAAAATTAAAGGTAAAATCAAAGATAAGACTGGCAAATTGATTACCAAAAATTATGTAGAAATCCCTGGAGCAAAACTTCCTCACGGCAGGAAGGCTGTAGTTGATGAAAAAGGCAGAACTTGGGTTATGTCTCATGACGGTTTTATCCTTGATAATAACTATGTAGCAAAAAGTAATGCTGCTGATGTTATCAGGACAGATAGCAAAACTGCTCAAAAAGCTGCAATTGGAATGTTAGAATCTGAGCTAAATAACGCACAAAAAGCTTTTAATGCTCAAATGGATAAAGACGGTTGGGCAGCAGATGTTGCAGATGGTGTAAGTAACATTTGGGGCTGGGCTCAAAAAGATGGCAACCAAGCTTGGAGAGTTCGTAGAGATTTAAAAACATATCGCAGTCAACTAAATGAATTAAAAGCTGCTGCAAGTAAAGGCGATGCACAATTTAGAGCAAAATTTAAACAAATTTATGGCGTTGATTATAACCAAAACGCAATCGCAAATTACACAATGCACCCAACAGAAGCAAACTTTAAAAAAGCTTTTGGTACAAAAAATGATATCGGTACTCGCGTTGCAAAATACAATGAGTCTCAAGATGCTGGTGCTGCAGTTGTTAAAACAACTGCTGAAGTTGGAGCAGGTATCGCGTTGGCAGCCGCAACTGTGGCAACAGGTGGTGCCGCAGGCGTTGTTGCAAGTGCTGCAGTTATTGCCGGTACAACAATGGCTGCAGATGTTGTTGTTGAAACTACAGATAGAATGTCCTCTCATAATGGCTTACAACAAGGTGATATGTCAGAAATTATGCAAGGTGCAACAACAGATGGTGCTATTGCAGGTTTGACATTTGGTGTAGGTAAATACGCCAAAACGGTATATAAAGCTGGAAAAGCAGTATATGCTACAAGTAGAGCAACCTCAGCTGCGACAAGAGCTACTGTAGCAGTAGAAAAAACTACAATTGCTGCAGCTAAATCTGAAACTATTGCAGCAAAGGCTCTAACTGCAACACAGCAATCTTCAGCAAAAGCTCTAGGAGAGACAGCTACAGTTGCGGAAAAAGCTCTTGCAAAAGTTGAAACTAAAGCTGGAAGTGTAGCTGCAAAGGCAGAAACTCCTATTGCAAAAATTGAATCTCAGGGTGCATCATCTACAGCTACTTCTTCTGTAGGCTTATCAAAAACTGAAGATGCTGTAATTGATACTGTTGCCGATGGTGTTGTTGGTGCAACTGCAGAATATGTTGAAACAGGTGATGTAACAATTTCTGGCACTGCAATGAATATGGCTGTAGGTTCAATTGGTATTGTTGGAACAAAAGTTAAAGGTTCTAAAATTTATCAAAAAGTAAAAGATGGTGTTTCAGATGCTTTTCAAGGTGCTAAAACAAAAGTTGGAGATGCAGCTCAAAATGTAAAATCTAAATTTACAAGTGGTTCAACTCCTGAAACAGACCTGAATGCCAAAACTTCAAAAACTCACAATTCAACCCACACAAATGAACCCCATTTTGCGCAAGGAAAAGCAGAAGCTCATAGTAAAACAAACTCTGAGAATAGTACAAATACTGAGAACAAGGCAAATTCTACTAACACTGAAAATAATGTTCACAACGAAACTAAATCAGAAAGCAAAACTTCTACTGAAAAATTGAATGAAAGAATGAGTAAACTTGAAGCTAGTATTCAAGAAGGTGAATTTGCTCAAAAAATTAAAACAAATTATTCTGATATACTAGATTCAAATTACAGTATTGATTTTGACAATAAAACTGATATTGATAACTTAAAAATTAAGCTAAGGGAATTGGTAAAAGAGGCTCACCCGGATAGAGGTGGTTCAACCGAGATATCTCAAATAGCGAATGATATTTATTCAAATTTACGAACTAAAGATGTTAATAAAATTAAGCAATCTTTAGCTCAATTAGAATCATTGTTAAATGACAAAACAAAAAATCTAACTCGCCAAAAAGCTGAATTGAATCAATTAAAATCTATGTACGGTACAAGTTCATCAGCAAAAGCAAAATCTGCAGCAGAGACTTCATCATCAGCACAAGCAGAATCAGTAAAGGATTCTGCAAAAACTAGTCAAAGTGCAAATACAAATCAAGCAAAAGGTTCTTCTAATACCCAAGGGGCACAACAAGCCAACCAAAAAGCTCAAGCAGGTCAAAGTCAAAATACATCAAGCAAGAAGAATTTTGAAAATATTTCGGATGAGATTTCTTCAACTTTCGGGTTTAAGACTCAAAAATATTTATCTGAAAATATGAAAGTTGGTCAAACAATGACCGCTAACAAAAATGGTGTTCATTATATATTCAAAAACAATAATGGCAAAATTGAAATTATCTCAAAGACTCCGCAGGTTCAAGTAGACTTTGATATTCCATTATCAAACAGAACACCAAACGGTAAAGCTAATAGTGGTATCAAAATGAGTGATGCACTACTGCCTGAACAAAAAGCAGTTTATAATAACTCATATCAAGCTTTTGTTGATACAAAGAATATGAAAATTAAACACACTCATACAAATACAATAGGTACTAATAATGTATTACATGGAACATCGTTTGATGCTTTGATGGGCAAAGGTGGTATTCTTGATAATGGTTTAATTCCTCGAGAATTTTCTGGTAAAACTGCAGCTCAACTCAATGGAACTATTCCTGATACCTTAACTCCACTATGTACTGATGTTTGGGATGTGAAACAAAATCAATCAATAAAAGATTTCTTTGATTCTAATAGTGCTCATTGGAATAATAACGGAGAAGCAAACTTCCTACCTCATACAAAGAATTATAAATCTGCATTTGTTGTAGTTATGGATACAAAATCTATAGATCCAACAATTATGAAAAACTCATTCTCTGTTAATGAGCAAGGTCATAGTGTTTTGTTTAAAAATGGTAATATGAGCAGAGGTCATAATTACCCAACACATAGAGCTATTCCTGTTGGCGCTCCAGCAAACTCAATTGAAAAAATTGTTGTAGATACAAGAGTAGCTTCTCAATCTCAAGTTTCTGAATTGAAAAATAAAATTGCTCAGCAAGGTTTAGATATAAAATTGTATGATATGAATGGGGTTGAATTATAGTCTATCCCTTTACTGCGCCTTCGTTTTCACCGGAGATGAAGTATTTTTGCATTGCTAGGAAAAATATAATTATCGGAATGGTTGAAATTATTGAACCTGCTGCGATATAGCGCCAGTTTGATGAAAACATTCCTTGTAAATTATTAACACCGACAGGCAAAGTATACATGGTTTCTTTTGTCAACACAATGCTCGGCCACAAAAATTCTCCCCAAGAACCGATAAAGGTGAATATCGCAAGAACTGCTAGAGAAGGTTTTACCATTGGTAACAAAACTTTCCAAAACACTTGGAAAACATTGCAGCCATCAACGATTGCCGCCTCTTCCATTTCTCGTGGAATAGCCAAAAATGCTTGTCTCATCAAAAATATTCCAAATGCACTTACGGCAAACGGCATAATTAGTCCAATAAAGCCCATTGTGTCATTTACACTGTCTACAAGATGAAGTTTCAACGTTATCAAGTATACCGGCAGCATAATAGCTTGAAACGGTACCATAATTGTTGCTAAAATAGAGAAAAATGCAATCTTTTTACCCTTAAATTCCAATCTTGCAAGTGGATAACCTGCTAAAGATGATAAAATAAGGTTCAACAAAACCGTTCCACCTGCGACAATCATACTATTGATAAAATATCTCATTAAATCAACCTTGTGCCAAACTCCTACATAATTTGCCCAAGTGAAGTCTTTTGGGATTATTGTCGGAGGATATGCAAATATGTTTTCATTTGCGCCTTTTAGTGATGTTGAAAGTAACCAAATAAACGGAAATATTGACAAAATTGAAACAAAAATTAAAACAGCATGAATCCACAAATTTTTTGTCGAAATTTGCAAATTTCTTGATTTTAATTTATTCAATATGTCTGAAATTTTGCTTATCATATTTGATATTTATTCCTTTCAAAACAGAAAATATTCACAAGTGAAAATGCCATTACTATAATCAAAAGAATTACAGCCATCGCTGATGCGTATCCTAAATCAAGGTTTTCAAAAGCTTTTTCATAAATATAATAAACGATGGTTTTGGTTGAATTTAGTGGGCCGCCTTTGGTCATTACATAAATTTCTGCAAAAATTTTCATTGCTGAAATTGAGCTTATCGTTGTAACGAGTGCAATTGTTGGCATAATATGCGGAACTGTTACAGTTAAATGTTTTGTCAAAAAATTCGCTCCATCAATATCGCAAGCTTCGTAAAGTTCTTTGGGTACGCTCATCAATGCTGCAAGGTATATCATCATATAATATCCGATGCCCTTCCAAATAGTTACGATAATTACTGAATATATCGCATATTTTGGGTCAGTAAGCCATCCAATCGAATTTATATGCATAACATTTAGTATATAATTTAAAATTCCTTGTTGAGCGTATAACCATTTAAACGCAATTGCTGCAACAACTATTGAAACAATTACAGGCAAATAAATTAAAATTTTGTATAAAGTTATTCCCTTAATTTTTTGGTTAATTAAAATTGCCAAAAGTAACGGTATTATTGCAAGTATCGGCACCGCAACAACCAAATATAGCAAGGTATTCCACATAACCTTATAAAAAATAGGGTTGTGCAAAATTTGGACGTAATTTTCTAATCCTGCAAAACTAGGGTTATATATATTGTTTGAGTAATTTAGAAAACTTAAACCAATTGTTTGAAAAAATGGAATGAAGAAAAATATCAACAAGACTATTCCTGCCGGTAATAAAAACAAATATGGTGCAGTTTTCCCATAATACTTGAACATAAACAGATTATCTCACTTTATGTAATATGAGTCAAGTTGATGTATTTGTTTGGTGATAGCAAAAAATCTTTTTTTGAGGTTTTATTATTGCAAAGTGATTAGACAGGATTTTTAGTATGCGAATTTCTTCATATTATTCAAATTTTTATCTCCAACCAAAAATGTTTAAAATGGCGAATGTTCAGTCAAAACCGGCTTTTGGGTCAGAAGATTCTGATATAAATAAGATAAAATATGAGCGAGAGAAAATTCAAGATTCATTGGATAATAATATGTATTCTCAAGATTCCGTTGAATCTAAAATCTCAAATATAAAATCAGACATTGATTATCAGGATTCAAATATAGATTCAGAAAAGAGTAAAATAAACGAGGATTCTGCAAAGCTTGAAAAGTTAGAACAAGACAAAATTACACAGGAAGAAAAGTTAGAAACATCGGAACAAAATTTAGAATCCGACCGCAACAAATTGGAGCATCTGCAAGATAGAATGGCGCAATTGCGCTCTCAATATCAAAATTTAACCTCTCGCAAATCCAAATTGGATGAAGTGTAAAGGCGAAAAGGGGCACTGTCATTTTGAAACTAGTTCAGAATGACTAAAATCAAATGGATAGACCATGACTATGCAATCGAATAAAATGTGACTCCACTTCGTTTCGCACTCTGCTCCTGCTGTTCAGGGTGACATTGTCCTTTTTGTCTAGTTAATAAAGTAGGGTGGGCTCACTAGCCCACCTTAAAATCTAAAATTAAAATTTATTTACATACAACTTAATCTGTTTTGGTTTCACATTTGGTAGAGTATGAGTTATATATAAATTTATCAAATTTTCAATCTTTTCACTATCTGCATTATCAATTGTTTCAAGTTCAACTATAACTTCTTTAATCTCAATTGGACTTGAGTCGTAATTACCGATTTTCATTGCTACTTTGGCATCTGTTACACCATCTATATTTTTGATGAAATTCCCAAGTGCTTTTTCAGCATTATTAATGATTTGCTTTCTGTTAGGTGTATATTTTGCATCAATTGTTAGTTTTACATCCTCATCCATAATTGAACTTGTTAAAACTTCCATTGTAGCATCTACAAAAGCTCTTTTTGAAGTTTCTTTGATAAAAATTCCAATTTCAGCAGATTCACTATTTTCGCCATATACATATCCTCGTATGGTTTCTCTTTTTTGTGTTGTTAAAAGTTCTTGAATTTGTGATGCTTTTTGCGGATTATTTGTTGCGGCAATTAAAATTTCATTTGGGGGTTCTATAATTTTAAAAATCACTAAAAATATCAACATGAGTATAACTGAAACAATTGTAATGATTGATTCTTTTGAAATATTATAACCAGATTTTAATAGTTTCGTTGCAATAATTGGTAATAATAAAAGAGTAATTCCAATAGCTAACCATAGCCAAAAGTTATTATTCGGTCCCAGTAGTGATATCATAAATAAAACAATACTTGTATAAGTTATCGTAAAATATAAAATCTTTTTCATTATTTTATTATAATAGATATTTGAGGATTTTTCAATTCTTGAAAAATAATGTCGTCATTGTAATGCCGACCTACAAAGACTATTTTGTCATGCTGAACTTGTTTCGGTATCTCAAATTTAGCATATTAGTCTTATGCAAAATTTGTAATATTAGTGACCCAGTATTATATATAAAACCAAAGGCGGTGCTCGTAGAGCACCGCCTTTGGTAATCTTTCAAGCAAACTTGAAATTACTTCATCAATTCGCCAACTGCTTTATAAACGTTCATACGTTTTGCAGCATCGCTTTCAGCTTGTTGATACAATGCTTCAGCGTGTTCAGGGTTAGTCTTCATAAGTGATTTATAACGACCTTCTGAACGGATGAAGTCTTGGTAGCTGCCTTTAGGGTCTTTAGCATCCCAAGTGAACGGTTGTTCAGGGTTAGCAGGGTTATATCTGTAAAGTGGGAAGTAACCTGCTTCAACTGCACGTTTTTGTTCAGTTTGAGTTTTGCTCATATCAATACCGTGTGCGATACATGGAGCGTATGCAAAGATGATTGATGGACCGTTGTAGCTTTCAGCTTCTTGGAATGCTTTTAGAGTTTGAGCTCTATCTGCACCCAAAGCTACTGATGCAACGTATACATAACCATAAGACATACTCATCAAGCCCATGTTTTTCTTGTATGTTTGTTTACCACCTGTAGCAAACTTAGCAACAGCACCTGTAGGTGTTGATTTAGAAGCTTGACCACCAGTGTTAGAGTAAACTTCTGTATCAAGAACAAGGATGTTTACGTTTTTGTTTTGAGCAAGAACGTGGTCAATACCGCCGTAACCGATATCATTAGCCCATCCGTCACCACCGATAATCCATACAGATTTATCAGTGAAGTAATCTTCAAGTTCTTTAACTTTCGCTAAATCTGGACAATCGCATTCAGCTGCGTATTTGTCAATAATAGCTTTAGCGTCAGCTTGGTCTTTGATAGCCTCTTCAGTTTTTGAATCATCCCAGTGAGATAATGCTTTTTCTAAAGCAGCTTTCAAATCAGCAGGAGCTTGTTCGCTAGCCATTACTTTTTCAGCATAAGATTTCAAAGTAGTTCTGTTTTGATCTACTGCCAATCTCATACCAAAACCAAATTCAGCGTTGTCTTCAAACAATGAGTTAGCCCAAGCTGGACCTCTACCATCCTTATTAGTTGTGTAAGGAATTGTAGGGAATGTACCTGAGTAAATTGAAGAACATCCTGTTGCGTTTGCAACGATTGCGTTTTCACCGAATAATTGAGAAACCAATTTAACATAAGGAGTTTCACCACAACCAGCACAAGCACCAGAAAATTCAAATAATGGTTTTCTCAACATTGCACCTTTAATTGTTTTAGTTGTGTTTTTACCCATAACGTTATCAGGTAATTCATCGAAGAATTTTTCGTTTTCCAATTCGCAAGCTTCAACTTCTTTTTCAATTGTTGACCAAGTCAAAGCTTTTTTACCTTCAACTTTACTCATAGGGCATTGGTCTAAACATACACCGCAACCTGTACAATCTTCACAATAAACTTGAACTTTGAATTGTTCACCGTTTAAGTTTGGTTTAGCATCAACAGTGTTGAATGATGCTGGAGCATCTTTCAAGCTGTCTTTTTCTGCCAATTTTGTTCTGATTGCAGCGTGTGGACATGCAGATGCACAAATACCACATTGGATACAGTATTCAGAGTTCCAGTGAGGAACGCGAGGAGCAATACCACGTTTTTCTAAGCAAGCTGTACCTGTAGGGATAACACCATCAATTGACATAGCAGAAACAGGAATGTCATCACCTTTTAATTTCATTGAAGGTTCAATGATTTTCTTAGCAAATTCACTAGCGTGTTCAGGAATGAATTTAACATCATCAACACATCCAACGCCATCTAGTGATGCAGGAATTGTAACTTCTTCAGTTGCATCGATAGCTGCATCAATCAATGCCAAGTTCATATTAACAACATCGTCACCTTTTTTCTTGAATGTCTTAGTTGTCATAGCTCTCATTCCTTCGTAAGCTTGTTCAAATGGAATGATGCCTGAAACTTTGAAGTATGCAACCATCATAACTGTGTTTGCACCTTTACCTCTCAAGCCAGGTTGTTGTTTGATAAGAGATTCAGCATCTACGTTGTAGAATTTGATTTTCTTATCAATGATAGTTTTTTGCATATCTCTAGTTAAATGAGCGAAAGCTTCATCTTTAGAGTATGGGCTATTTAACAAGAATGTTCCGCCTTCTTTAATACCTTTTAATAGGTCATATCTTCCGATATAAGAGTGAGCTGAACATGAAACGAAATCAGGTGCTGTGATTAAGTAAGTTGATTTGATTGGTTTATCACCAAATCTCAAGTGAGATACTGTAACACCAAATGATTTCTTAGAGTCATAAGCGAAATATGCTTGAGCATCTTTATCTGTATATTGACCAATGATTTTGATTGAGTTTTTGTTAGCACCAACTGTACCATCTGAACCCAAGCCCCAGAACATACAGTTTGTAGTACCTTCAGGTTCTGTAACGATGTGTTCTTCAACTTTAATTGATTTGTTAGTTACATCATCTTCGATACCAACAGTAAATCCGTGGAAACCATTGTTTTCTGCGTGTTTGTATACTGCAAGAACCATTGATGGAGTGAATTCTTTTGAAGACAAACCATAACGACCACCGATTACTCTGATGTCTTTGTTGTCTAATGCTGCAACAACATCCAAGTATAAAGGTTCGCCAATTGAACCAGGTTCTTTTGTTCTGTCTAAAACAGTGATACGTTTAACTGATTTTGGAAGAGCTTCGTTGAAACGTTTAACATCGAATGGTCTGTATAATCTAACTTTAACCAAACCATATTTAGTACCGCGGTTAGCGTTCAAGTATTCGATAGTTTCTTCGATAGTTTCACAACCTGAACCAATAGCAACGATAACGTCTGTAGCATCAGGTGCACCAACGTAATCGAATGGGTGGTATTGTCTTCCTGTCAATTTTGCAACTTTGTCCATATATTCTTGAACGATGTCAGGAACAGCATTGTAGTATTTGTTTACTGTTTCACGACCTTGGAAATATACGTCAGAGTTTTGAGCACCAACTTTAGAAACAGGAGCTTCCGGTCTCAATGCTCTTTTTCTGAATTCTTCAATATATTTAGGTTCTACCAAGCTCTTAATATCTTCATAAGAGATTTCTTCGATTTTGTGAATTTCGTGAGAAGTTCTAAAACCATCGAAGAATTGCAAGAATGGAACTTTTGATTTGTAAGTTGCTAAGTGTGCAACCAAAGCCAAATCCATTTCTTCTTGAACAGAGTTAGCTGCTAACATAGCGTAGCCTGTGTTACGGCAGCCCATAACGTCAGTATGGTCACCAAAGATTGCCAAAGATTGAGCTGCTAGAGCACGAGCTGCAACGTGAATTACGTGTGGAAGCATTTCACCTGCTACTTTGTGCATTACAGGAATCATCAATAACAAACCTTGTGATGCTGTATAGGTAGAAGTCAAAGAACCTGCAGCAAGAGAACCGTGTACAGCACCTGCTGCACCAGCTTCAGATTGCATTTCTGCAACTCTTACTTCTTCTCCCCAAATGTTTTTCTTGTGTTGTGATGCCCATTCATCAATCCATTCACCCATTGTAGATGAAGGTGTGATTGGGTAGATTGCTGAAACTTCACTCATTGCATACGCAACATGAGCGGCAGCATAGTTGCCATCAACTGTAATTGTTTTTCCCGGCATTTAATTTACCCTCCTTATTTCCGTAAGCTATTTTAATTACAACTGTACCTATTAATGATAATACAAACATATAATATTGACAAAGATATCGTTTTGTAAAAAATTATTAAGATTTGGTAAAATATTGCCTTTTATCTGTAAAAATTTTATATTCAGAAACGTTAAATATGTCGACGCAAAGTAGAGGTTTAGCATGAATATACAAATCACCCCAAATTTTCAAACGAAAACAAGTTATGTACAAAATCAAAACAAATTTAAGAATAGTGCAATGACAATGCCAAGATATAATAATGCATTGACTTGTGATACTGTATCCTTTGGTAACAGTATTTCAAAAGGTGGTGCAACTATTGCAGATCATTTAGAGGCTCAAGTTGCAGCTAGTGCAGAGAGATTGTTACGTATTGCGACAACATATTTGGACATTGTTGAATCAGTTGCAATAAATTTGAAAGATAAAGGTTTTTCTTTCGATAGGGCTTATTGCGAATTGAACCCTGTAAAGTCTCCAAAGTCTTATGCTAGTAAAGTAGTTCGCTCAGGGAGTTTCAAAGTTCCTGATACAATTCGTACTACGTTATATTGCAACAATCCTTATGATTTAGATAATTTGTTTAAAAACTTGTTACCTGAAATGGAAAAACGAGGTTACGTAATTCCTGAAATTGAGGAAACCGTTGAAAACTTGATGAAACGCGGTTATATTCCAACTGCGGAAGAAGCTGCTAATCCTAAAATGATAAAAATGGTTCCTGATTTGGATATCAGATTAGACCTTCCTCCGGAAGAACTTGCAAAAGTTCCGGCAAGATACAGATTCTGTGTTGGCAAACCTCAAAAATCAGGTTATGAAGATATTCAAATGAGATTTATCAGAGATTTTGATAAAAAATCAAATCCGGTTCAACACGAATTACTTGTATTATTCGGACCAAATTATGCTCACGCAAAACACTGTGAATCATCTGATGTATACAACCACTTGAGAGAAATGGATGAATTACATTTCAGTATGAATATGTTGAATAACAAAACCGTTGGTTCAAACGCTCAAAAGGCTGAACGTTATATGGATTTGTTAAAACAAATGTTCAGAGGAAAGATTTCTCAAAAATTGTTCTTAAATGCTAAAAATAAAGATTATGCAGAAATTGATGATAGAATCCCAATTACATTCTCTAAAGAAGATGAACAATTGTTTGAAGGTTACTTTAACGGCTTGAAATTAAGAGTTACAAACTTGTATAAAGATGCTAGAAAAACAGCAACTCCTACGGAAAAACGTCAATTGACAAAAGATTACAAATCAGATTTTGATGCGCTTGAAGATATACATGGCAAATTGAAAGCTACAATTGACAATTATAACGAAAAGCCCGAAGTGTAAGAGAATTTGTGATTTAGAATCTATCGCTAATCTCACCCACAAGGTGGTGGGGGACTTGTTTTCAACATATAGATTATAGTCACCCTGAACTGGTTTCAGTGGCTCTTATATTGCAAATTCAAAATAAGACTAATTTGTTCAATTTGAGATTCCGAAACGAGTTCGGAATGACATAATAGGATTTTTATTCTTTTTCTGAAAGTTTAGAAAATTTGCGTGAAGTATGAACGCACCATTTTAATGTAGGTCGGCATTGCCATGCCGACATATAAAAACCGACGGCGGAGAAACTTAGTTTCTCCGCCGTCTATTATCAATATTCTTAGCAAACAAAATTTATTTATTTGCTTGTAATCCCTTTGCAAAAGAGTCATTTTCTCTATTTTTGATTTCATCTTTGATAATATCGATGAATTCATCAATTTTGAATGTACCTACTTGACCGATACCTCTAGCACGAACTGCAACAGAATTAGCTTCAATTTCCTTGTCGCCGATTACACAAACGTAAGGAATTTTCTTGTCTTGAAGAGATTCTCTGATTTTGTAATTCATACTTTCTGAACGGTCATCAAGATTTACTCTGATGCCAGCATCACGCATTTTCTTGTAAACTTCTTCCGCAAAATCGATATGTTTTTCGTTTGAAATAGGAACAATGTTTACTTGAGTTGGAGCAAGCCAAGTTGGGAATGCACCTGCATAATGTTCAATCAAGATACCGTGGAATCTTTCCATAGAACCAAAGATTACTCTATGTAACATCAATGGAGTCTTCAATTGACCGTCTTTGTCTTGATATTTGATATCAAATCTTTCAGGCAAGTTGAAGTCTAATTGAATTGTAGCACATTGCCATGTTCTACCAATTGCATCCTTGATTTTGAAGTCGATTTTTGGACCATAGAATGCGCCATCACCTTCGTTGATGTCATACTTCATTCCTCGTCTGTCCATAGCTTCTTTTAAACCTGCTTCTGCTCTGTCCCAGTTTTCTATTTCTCCAATATAGCTTTCTGGTCTTGTAGATAATTCAACTTCGAATTTCATTTTGAAAATAGCTAATGTATCAGCTACAAAATCAATGATTCTGTTGATTTCATCAACAAGCTGTTCAGGAGTACAGAAAATGTGAGCATCATCTTGAGTGAAACCTTGAACACGGGTCAAGCCTGATAATGCACCTGATTTTTCTTTACGATAAACAGTACCTAACTCAGCCATTCTTAATGGTAATGAACGGTAAGAGTATCTGTTTGCTTGATAAATCAAGATATGGAACGGACAGTTCATTGGTTTCAAGATAAATTGATCATCTGAATCATTATCTTTTTGGATGAAAAACATATTTTCTCTGTAGTGGTCAGCGTGACCTGAAATTTCCCACAATTTAGATTTTGCGATTTGTGGAGTGTTTACAATTACGTAACCACGTTTTCTATGTTCAGTTCTCCAATAGTTTTCGATTTCTTCTCTTACGATAGCAAGGTTTGGATGCCACAAAACAAGTCCCCCACCTAATTCTTCTCTTGTTGAGAATAAATCAAGTTTTGTACCAAGTTTTCTGTGGTCACGTTTTTCTGCTTCTTCCAAGAATGTTAAATAAGCTTGCAAATCTTCTTTGTTCCAGTAAGCAGTAGCATAGATTCTTTGTAACATTTTGTTTTTTTCGTTACCTCTCCAGTATGCACCTGCAACCTTCAACAATTTGAAAGCGTTAGCTTTGATATATGATGTGTTAGGAAGGTGAGGACCAGCACAAAGGTCATTGAACAAAGCGTTTCCGTCTTTATCTTTTGTGATGTATAAAGTCGGATTATCGTTTCTGTGTTCTTCCAATAACTCAGCTTTGTAGATTTCGCCTTCTTTTTTTAATTCTTCAATTTGTTTGTCAACATCAGGAATGACGTATTTTTCAAATGTAAGATTTTGTTTTATGATTTCTTTCATTCTTTCTTCAATTTTAGCCAAATCTTCTTGAGTGAAGGCATGACCATCTGTCAAATCAAAGTCATAGTAAAAACCGTCAGCTGTAGCAGGTCCGATTGCTAACTTTGCAGAAGGGAACAGGCTCTGAACGGCTTGTGCCATAATGTGTGATGTTGAGTGTCTTAGAATAGACAATGTTTCGTTGTTCTTTTCCATTTTTCTTCTTTCTATCCTTTTTAGGGAGAGCTTAAATTATATATAAAAACCCTTATACATAAAGCAAACCCCTGAGGTGGATCCCTCTAACTTTTGTACAATATAAATTATATTACGCGCGGAAATAATTACAAGCTGTAGAGGGAAATTGAAATATAAAGACAAATTTGAAAAAAAACTATGTCGCCCTAAACTTGTTTCAGCATCTCAAATAAAACGCTTAGGTCTTATAAACTTTTACCAATCTTATTTAAGTATTTTATTAATATCAATATTTAAAATGTTTACTATATCAAGAAGTAACAAAATCTTAGGGTTTTGCAAACCTGTTTCAATCATGCTGATTGAACGTCGTGTCGTATTGGCCAGTTCGGCAAGCTTTTCTTGCGAATAACCCTTTCTCGCTCTCTCTGCTCTAATATTGCTCCCTATTTTGTTCAAATCTTTTTGGTACATACCTTGTATCTTACAATATTGACTTTTAAATTCTATATAGTAGACTAAACATATTGAGAAGTTTTGATTACATATAGTGAGGTTTTAAAAATGGTTTTTAAAAAGTTTATTAAAGGAAATGGTTTGCCTATAACTATACTAAAGTCTAAATTTAAACCAGCATTTACATTGGCGGAAGTCCTGATTACACTAGGAATAATCGGAATTGTTGCAGCTTTAACTATTCCCGGATTACTTACAAAATGTAAGGAAATGCAATATCGCACGACATATAAAAAAGTGTACAGCTCACTAAATCAAGCTATTAAATATGCTCAAGAAGATGATGGGGTTGACTTGACTACAAGCAGAAAAGCTATTGATGATGGTGCAGGTGTTTATAGCGGAGATTATAATATTGGTGAAATTTTCAAATTTATATCCAGATACTACAATGCAAAAACAACATGTTTTGAAAATAATGCTGATAAATGCTGGGCTTGTGAGGGTGGAGAATCCGGCTGTACAAGTTCTTGTGAGGGTGCAACAGGTGCACCTGATTGGCAAGGTTGCAGAAAATCAAGTTATGCTTTTGTCGATGCAAATGGGGTAGCTTATTATTTATATAAAAATTCAGAATTTCCGATTTTGATAGACGTAAATGGAAATAGAAAACCAAATCAGCTTGGACGAGACAGGTTTGTTTTAAAGTTTGGTAATAGTTTAGCCCCGAGGGATAATTACCCAAGCGATATCAATGCTGTTTTACTATGGGACGATTATATTAACAAAGACCGCTGGTGTCCTCAAGGAGAATGTTATTTTAAAACTTGGATTACAAAAGGAAAGTAAGAAGATTGTACACAGTTGTACTAGACACTAACGTATAATAAAACCATAAGCAGGGTAACAAAACTTTTTGTTTAAGTAGGGTGGGCTCACTAGCCCACCTGAAATAATTTGAAAGAATTTTGAAACAAGTTCGGAATGGCATAGCGTTAATATGTTTTATTTGAGATTCCGAAACAAGTTCGGAATGACAGTTATTTTAGTCATGCTGAACGGTAACATTGCCTTACCCCTTGTGCTGCGATGTAGGCAGTAGACCAGCAATTTTGCAAATTAAAACCTCCACAAAAACCATCAACATCCAAAACTTCTCCACAGAAATAAAGATTTGGATAACGTTTAGCTTCCATCGTTTTTGAGTCGATTTCTTTTAATGAAATTCCTCCGCATGTGACAACTTCACTATCAGGAACTTTTCCGACTATATTTATTTCAAAATTAGTAAGCTTATTCAAAATTTTGTCACGAATTTTTCCGTTTATTTTACAACAAGATGTTTCAAGTGGAATTTCGAGTGACTTTAATACACAATTGGCAAAAGATTTTGGAACAAAATTACCTACTAAATTTTTGATTTCTTTATGCGGATTTTTGTCTAATTCTTCTTGCAGGTTAAATAGCTCAATTAGTTGTAAAGTCAATTTATATGGCATTTCTTTTCTTGCATATATTGAAGAAATTTTATATATTAAAGGTCCTGAAATTCCTTTGTGGGTAAAGATAATATCATCTTTTTTTAACTGTTTAAAATCCTTGCCTAAAACCTTGACATTTTTTATTGAAACTCCTGAAATATCCGCGAAATTCTCTTTGGTTTTAAGCGCTACAAGAGCCTGTGTTTGCGGTTCAATTCTTAAATCTAGCGGAGATAAAATATCCAGTTTGGAATGTCCTCCGATAGAGACTACAACAATATCAAAGGCATAAGAGCTCTTGTTCGTCTTTATTTTGTAACAATTATCAAGTTTTGAAATCTGTTGAACATCCTCTTTTATAATATTTGCATCTTTGATAGAAGATAGTATTTTTTCTTGAACTTCTTTTGAAGAATTTGATGTTGGGAAAATTCTGTTATCATCTTGGGTATAAGTTTTTACCCCAATTGAATCGAAGAAGTTTAACGTATTTTCTGTTGAAAATTTTGAAAAAACAGAGTATAAAAATTTTTCTCCGCGCGGATAATTTTTGGCAAGTTCTTTAAAATCGAATTCAGAATGTGCAAGGTTGCATCTGCCACCACCCGTGGGTAAAATCGTTCTAAGCGGAGAGCCTTTATCAAATAAAGTGACTTCACACCCATAATCAAGTAATAATTTTGCACAAAAGCATCCTGCAGGTCCTGCTCCGACAATTGCAATTGTTTTGTTAGAAATCAACTCTTGTGCCATATAAAAACACCATTTCAGGATTTTCTAAATCATTGTGCATTTCAACAATATTTTTATGTAAAACCGGATGAACAAAGTCCGAATTTAATTCCATCATTGGAACGAGCGTAAATGCTCTAAGATGTACATATTTGTGCGGAATAATTAAATTTTCTTCGTTTATTATATCTTTATTATAAAAAAGTATATCAATATCTATTGTTCTATCTTGGTACTGATTTTTTTCTTCAAAGGTTCGACCTAACTGTTTTTCAATTCTTTGGCAAACTTCTAAAAGTTCTTGCGGAGAATATTTAGTTTTAGCCTCAACAACAGCATTAACAAACCAATTTTTTGTGTTCATATTCCAAGGTTCTGATTCATAAAATGCTGATGTTCTGACAATAGAAATTCCTTCGTCAGCACCAAGCAGGCTTGCTGCTTGTTGTACGTAGCCAATTCTATCTCCTTTATTTGAACCTAAACTTAAATATACGATTGCCATACAATGATTTTATAAATTTTTGTGTATTATGTCAACATGTTGTCAACTTTGTTGTATAATTTCGGTATTATGATTACTTATTCTATTATTTTAGTTTTATTATTATTGATTATTATATCAATGTTTAGCGAATTATTTTTGTATGGATTGATTTCAACTTTATTATTTATAATTTTGATGCCGTTTTATTATATCGTTAGAGTTTTTAATGGTAAATTTTTATATGGTTGGAGAGAAAAACTAGGATTTTTTGAATCTCCAAAATTAGGGGACAAAGTTATAATGTACCACGGAGTATCTGTTGGTGAGATTATTGCATTAGAGAACTTAATAAAAAAAACAAAAGAGACTTTTCCTGAATATAAAATAGTAGTTACTACTGGAACAAAAACAGGACAAGAAATTGCGAAGAAAAAATACGCACAAGTTGCAGATTTTGTAACATATTTTCCTTTCGATATTCCTTTTTGTGTAGATACATTTTTGAGAAAAATTAAGCCTACAGTTGTTTTGATTGCAGAAACAGAATTGTGGCCTGTATTTTCCTTCTTTTGTAAAGCGAGAAAAATTTCTCTCTATACAATCAATGGCAGAATGTCTGATTCTACATACTCTGTTTATAAATTTTTTAAATTCTTTTTCAAAACTGTATTGTCAAAATATACCAAAATTCTTACTCAAAGTGATATCGACAGAAATAAATTGGTTTCAATCGGAGCTCCTGAAGATAGAACTTTTGTTATGAAAAATTTGAAATTTGATGTAAAAAAATCAGATGAACAAATAGATATCGGACAAGAAGGTTTTCGTGTAATTATTGCTGGTAGTACACACAAAGGAGAAGATGAAATTGTTCTTGAAATGTTTAGTGAAAAATTAAAAAAATATTCTGATATAAAATTACTTTTAGTTCCAAGACATTTAACAAGATTACCGCAGATTTTGCCGATAATAGAGTCTTTAGGTCTTAATTACGGTTTCCGTTCAAAAGAAGATACATTTAAAACAAAAGATGTTATCATACTTGATACGATGGGTGAGCTATCTAAAATGTATTCAATTTGTTCTTTCGCTTTTATTGGTGGAAGTTTTAACAAAACAGGCGGACATAATCCGCTAGAGGCTACAGTTTATTCAAAACCTACTATCACTGGACCATCTATTCATAATTTCCGTGATATTTATTGGTTGTTGTCTCGTTCAAAGGCTGGGAAAATTGTAAAAAATCCGAAAGAGTTTTCAGATTATGTTGAAATTTTGTTGTCTGATAGCGAGTTTTATGAGCAGGCATGCAAGGATTGCGAAACCGTATTCCAAGACCAACAAGGTGCGTTGGATGTGGTTATCAACGAATTGAAACAAATATTAAAATAAAAGATATCATCTTTAGATTGATGAAAATTTAGTTATTTAGAATTAATGATTTTCATTAATTTTAGTTATATAATGTTTATATATACAGTAGAAGAGGTTTTTATATGTCAATTGATGATGCATTAGTTATGATTTTGGCAGGGGGAGAAGGCAAAAGACTTTATCCATTGACAAAGGATAGAGCAAAACCTGCTGTTCCGTTTGGCGGAAGATACAGAATTATTGATTTTGTAATTAACAATTTTATTAATTCAGGGTTTTACAAAATCAAAGTTTTGACTCAATACAAATCAGATTCATTAAACAAACACATCACTCGTGGTTGGGTGTTGTCTCCGTTCTTAAATCAGTATGTTGACCTTTGTCCGGCACAAATGAGAGTCGGAAATGATTGGTATCGTGGAACTGCCGATGCTATTTATCAAAATATTTTTCATATAACAGATGAAGATCCTAGATATGTTTGTATTTTCGGTGGTGACCATATTTATAAAATGCAAGTTTCACAAATGTTGGATTTTCACAAGGAGAAAAATGCTGATTTAACAATTTCAGCAATTCCAATTCCGATAGAAGAGGCTCATGAATTTGGAATTATGGAAGTTGATGAAAATTGGAAACTTGTTAATTTTGTAGAAAAACCTCAAACTCCACCTCGTCCAATTCCAGGGAATCCTGGCATGTGCTTAGCTTCTATGGGCAATTATATTTTTGGAAAAGATGAGTTGTTAAGCGCATTGGAAAAAGATAACAAAATCCAAGAGTCAAATCATGACTTTGGGAAAAACGTTATTCCAATGATGCTAAACGAAGGTAAAAATATTTATGTTTATAACTTTGCGAGCAATTCTTTCCCTGGAATGACCGATAGTGAACGCGGATACTGGAGGGATGTCGGAAGTATTGATGCTTATTGGCAAGCAAATATGGATTTGCTTGACTATACTCCTGAATTGAATTTGTATTCAAAAGAATGGCCGTTAAGGACATTTAACTATAACTATCCACCTGCAAAATTTGTTTGGGAAGAAGGGGATAGAGTCGGCATGGCTACCAATTCAATGGTATCAGAAGGCTGTATTATTTCAGGAGGCGGACTTTCTCATTGTGTATTGTCTCCAAAAGTTAGAATAAATAGTTATTCAAGTGTTACAGACAGTATATTGATGGAAAATGTAGAGGTCGGAAGATATTCGCAAATAAGAAAAGCTATTATTGATAAAAATGTAATAATTCCACCACATACAAAAATAGGTATAGATAGAGAAGAAGACCTAAAACGTGGTTTTCATATCTCTGACGGTGGAGTTACTGTTGTACCTAAGGGTGCTATTTTATAAAGAATTTGTAAAATATTTTTTCAAAATAATAATTTTGAGGTATAATTCATTTTGTACCTCATTTTTGTGTAAATTTTTGTGAATGTGACCGCAAAATAAGGCAATTAATGACCTTGATTATCTTTATTGATTTGGGTAGGAATGATTGTAAATATGAATAGTATAAGTCCAAGCAGAATAGTTTCAACTTTTGTCAGTCGCATACCGCAGATGACAGTCAAAGGCGAACGCGCTAACAAGGCTATTAAATGGATTGGTAAAAATATTTCATCCCCTGAAAACAGGTTCATTTTGGGTGCTACCGCATTAATGAGCCAACCGTTTATTGATTTGAATAACAAAAAAGTAGATGAAGATACTAGAAAAGTGTCTGCAGCAAGAACAGTTGCAAAAATTATTGCAGGTACGGCTACAGGTGTACTTATCCGCTCAGGATGTATTCATGCCGTTAATGCTTTTACAAAACTTCCTCGTGAAATTCGTCCAGACATGAAGTTTAAAACATTACGCGCCTTATTGACTCCAAGTGAAAAAGTTTGTAAAAACTTGGCCGAATACAAAAATGCAATGGGTACAATCATAGCAACTGTTGTTATGATGTTTACAAACTTCTTGATTGATGCTCCATTAACAAAATTTTTGACGAATAAGTTTGTTGATAAAATTCATAATAAAGCGCAAGTTGCACAGCAAGATTCACAAAAATCCAAGGAGGTAAAACATGGTTAAACCTGTTTGGATTCAAAAAATGTGTGATGCAATTGCAAGCAAATACAGTGATGATATCGGAAAAATGCTTGTACATACAGGTGTTATCGGTTGGATTTTATCTTCTGCCGCTCAAGTTACTGCAATTGTTATAAACGATAAACTTTCTAAGGAACAAAAAATGTATATGGTTCCTCAAGAGTTGGCGGACGCTGCTGTTAATATCGTTTCTTATTATGCAATAAGCAGAACTTTTAAATCAGTAGCAAATAAATTAGTATCAACAGGTAAACTTCTTCCTGAAACAATTCGTACATTTTTAAAAAATAGCTCTGTAGCTGATAAAGTTGGGACTGTCGGTTTTGATGTTGTGAAGAATGGACATTTAGACCCTAAAATGTCAACCGTTTATAATAAATTTTACAAAGGTGTTGATGTCATCGGTACGACATTAGGTTCAATTTTATCTTGCAATATTGTTACTCCAATCATTCGTAATGAAATTGCAGCAAACAAACAAAAAAAATGTATTGCAAAAATGGATAAAAAAGCTCCAGAAACTCATATTTCAAATATCAGAAATAATCCGGAAAGCCCTTCATATTTACCAAAACCTACTATGCAGGCTTTTCAAACTGCATATATGGCAAGACCGACTTCTGGTAATTTAAAAGTATAAATAAATAAAACCGCCGATAATTGCGCTAATCAAGATTATAAAAATTGCGGCAAGTTTATAAAAATATGTCGTTGAGTATTCGTAATTATCTTGAATCTTATTTACGATATTTTTTGAATAATCGTATTTTGAGTCGCTTTTTGTCCTTTCGTAAGCGCTATGCAAAAGTTTTTTGAACTTGTACATAGTTTCTAATTCTTTTCTTGCCGTCGGATTTGAAATTGTCATTTTCTTGATTTTTATATTTTCATTTGAATTTAATTCATTATCAATATACGCAGATAAACTATACACAAAATTTTGTGGTAATTGCTGCTCAATTTCTGTACACATATCAGTTTGAGTTGTTTTGACTTTGTATTTTGACAAAATATTTTTTAATTCAGTAATCTTCTTTTTACAATTTGGACATTTTTCAAGATGTTTATCAACGTATTCTTTCAATTTTGGATTCAATTTATTTTCTAAATAAAAATTTATCAATGCAGATACTTGATTGCAAGTTAATTCTTTTTTCATTATATACTCCTATTAAATGTAATTTTTTAGTGCTTCTTGCAGTTTTATTCTTGCTCGAGAAATTCTTGATTTTACAGTTCCAATACTTGAGTTAGTTGTTTGGGCAATTTCTTCATAGCTAAGTCCTTGAAATTCTCTGAGTATAATCGCAATTCTAAATGACTCAGGCAAATTTTTTATTGCCTCCTTGATAAACTTTTCACATTCAGATGAAATACATTTTTCTATAGGTTTGACTTTTTTATCAGGGAGCTCAATTTTGAATTGTATATCTAATGGCTCACAGGTATAGTCAATAGAAATAGTTTCAGGGGTTCTTTTATGCTTTCTGACAAAATCGTAGTAAGTATTTGTGATTATATTATTTAGCCAACCTTTAAAGCATTTTGGATTTTTTAAATTTTGAATATTTTTGGCAACTTTTAATAAAATATCTTGTGTCAAATCAGGAATATGTTCAGGATTTTTTATCAGATAACTTAATGTCGCATATACGTCAGATTGAATTTTTTTGATAAGTGCCTCAAGAGCTTTGAAGTCTTCTTGTTGGGATAGCACAACAAGTTCTTCTGTGGGCATTTTTTTGTATGCTAGTTTATTTTCAGACATTAAATTTCTCCTTAATAATGATATTAAGGAATAAATTGTCTGATTAGTATAAGCATTCTATTAAGTCAGGTGGGCAATCTTTTTGTTGTTATAATTGCAATAGTTCTTTTGTCGGGGCAGTTCGTTTTTCAAACACTACGTTAAACAAAAGAAAAATGTCATTCTGAATAGCAAGAAAATTATTTGCTCATTCTTCGCACAAATTTTCTAAGCTTTCAGAATGACAATGCCACTTTGCTTAATTATTTATTCAGTTTATATCTTAATACTGAATTGCTACCTTGAGATGAAATAAACAACAAATCACCTGTAATATACATACAATAAGGGCTTTGTATATTTTCTAAAATTTCAGTTATTGCACCGTTTTTATCAACTTTTAAAATATTATTTTTATTATAATTTGCAATATAGATATTTCCATTATCATCAATTGCCATACCAATAGGTCCGTCTATTTTTTCACTTTTTATATAAACGAGTTTTTTGTTATCAGGTCCTATTTTGTAAATAGTATTGTCTGAAAATCCTGCTACATATAAGTTTCCACTATTATCAGTTACAATACCTGTCGGACTTGAAATATCATTATACATTCCATCTGAATCATTTTTAGGATTTGCATCAATATAGGATTTTGGTTGAGTTTGTTCAGCTTTTACTGTTGGTAAGTCCGTATTCATTGATGCTGCTAGTTGCTTAGCTCTTGAGCCTATTAAAGAATCAGTTGGGATTAATGTCAGGTACATTTTGGCTTTTTCATATTCCCCAACTTTTTTACTTAACTCAGCAGCTTTATATACAGATTCGTAATCATCAGGTCTTCTCAAAATTATTTGTTTAAAAACTGCAAGGGCAGCTTCGTCCTGTTTTAAGTATTCCAAAATTGTTCCAAGATTATAATATGCATCAATATAATTGGGGTCTAATTCTACAGCACTTTTAAAACAATTTGCAGCTTCTTCAAATTGACCGAGCTTGTAATAATCAACACCTTTGTTATATTGAAGTTTAGCATCCGTTGCAATTGTTGAGGCAAAAGTAGAAGTCATTGTGCCGACAACAATTGCAATTGCTAAAACTGATTTTAAAACATTATTGTATTTCATCCAATTCCTCAATGATATTTTTGTTAGCCTTGGCAAATTCACTGCCTCTTGCAATTATAGCTTTTTTCAAAAGTAAAGGCAAGTTAATGGTTTCCATTTGAGCAAAATTATTTGGAAGTCTCAAGCTCCAGTTTTTGTCACCTGAAGTTCCAGGAGTGTTATAGGTTTGATTCATTCCAAAGAAATCAGTGAAAAATATTTGGATGTTTTCTGCTTGACATGCAAACAATTCAACCAATTTGGTTTCTTTCAAAAAGTTTTCATCATTGGTCATTTTTACAATGATTTCGTCTTTATTTGGAGCTTCTTTGAATAAATCTTCTACAAGATTTTTTACATGCAAATATCCTTCGTGGGTGTGAACCAAAGATTTTGCCCACAAAGAAACAGGTTGGTTATCGTGAGTTCCAATCATTGCCCAGCATTTTTTTGTAATATTTTTGCATCTGTATGGGTCATCATCTTCTGTAGGTACGGTGAATTGAGTCAACTTCATTCCAAGAAGTTCGTATTCTTTCATAACTGCAGCTACCGGATTGGTTAAAGTCCCAAGGTCTTCGCAAACAATAGAATCTTTTGTCAGACCTTCTTCTTTAGCAGCGGCAATAACGATTTTTTCAATAAGTCTGCCATATAACCTGATTTGCTCCTCTGTTAGAGATTTTACTCTTTTTTCTTTGTCTGGAGTCAATGTGGTATCAAGGTCTTCAAGTTTTGCAATTGCATACTTGCTAAGTTCAGGATGTTCCGGAGATGAATATAATCTGCCTGCGCCTTGTTCCGGCATAGGCTTTTTACCAGCCTTATAAACCCAAGGGTCGATTAAACCAACAATGTGGTCGATTCTCACACCACCAGGATTTTCTTTGAACATTTTTTTGAATAGGTTTTTCATCAAGATGCCAGCTTCTCCAAGCGACCCATCGCTGTTGTATAACTTTTCAGGGTCAATTACAGGAAATCCCCATGCTTGTCCATCTTTTGAGAAGTAATCAGGAGGACAACCCAAGCACCAACCTTCTAAAAATAATGACTGATATGCCCAACAATCTCTATCAGAAAATGCTACTTGTCTATCTGCAATCATTTTAATATTTTTAGAATCTGCATATTTTTTAGTTTCAACATTTTGTTTATTTAATACAAATTGAATAAATTTGTATTTGTCAATTTCTTTGGCATATTTTTTAGACATTTCATCAATACGTTTTCCGTATTCGATTTTTTCTTCAATTGATTTTGGATTGAATACATTTTTATCTGCTTTGTTTTTCCAATTTGGCCAGTAGTCAGTACCGTTTTCCAAAGCAAAAGCCTCATACAAGCTATCTTTATCCAGCCAAGAATCATTTTCAATCTTGTATGTATCAAATTCTGCATTCAATTTTTTGTCATTTAGTTTTAAAAAGTTTTCGTAAGCTTCTGTTAAGGCTTCATCTTGGCGTTTTGTAATGTAGGAATAACTTGTTTTGTTTTTATCTTTGTTCGGATTGTTATCTACGATATCTTTAAAAGTCTTTTCTGATAAAATTTTGTGCCATTTATCTGTTGTTAATTCTTTCAAATCAATAAATAGCGGATTGTTTGAAAAAATTGTACCGGTATAAGGTGATGAATCTGAAGATTTTGTCTTACCGGCAGGACCCATTTGAATAGCGTCAAATAATCCAGATGCATAATCAATGAAATTCTTACCAGCTTGTGAATTTATTGTACCAAAACCGGTGTTCTCACCTTCAACAGAAGGGAAACTCCCATTGTGCATAATAAATACAAAGTTCTTTTTACCTAATGCTTTAAGTGCTTTTCTAATAACGCTAACTTTATTTTTGTCTAGTGTACAAACCATTGTTACCCCTTCTTACTTAAACTAAAACACCAATCCTTAAAATAAAAATGGGCCCGGTGGGACTCGAACCCACGACCAATTGATTAAGAGTCAACTGCTCTACCGACTGAGCTACAAGCCCATTTGATGATTTTAGTTTAGCACATAAATTCAAGCTGTCAATTGAAATTTAACTGTAATATTTTAAATATTTTTATGTTACAATCGAAATGCAAATTAAGTATTTAATAAGAAGGATTAAACAAATATGACTCAACAAAATCAAAAAAATCAAGAAACAAATTCTTCTCAAAACCAAATCCGTCAGGTTAGAATCCAAAAGATGGAAAATTTGAGAGAACGCGGATTAAATCCGTATCCGTATGGTTATGACAAAGATATTATGGCTGCAGATTTGCAAGACAAATATAAAGACCTTCCTGCAGGTGAAGAAACCGAAGATTGCTATCATGTAGCCGGTCGTGTAATGGCAAATCGTAATACAGGTATGTTTATTGACTTGGTTGATGCTTCAGGTAAAATTCAAATTTTTTCTCACAAAGAAAACTTGTCACCGGAAGATTTGAAAACTCTAAAAACTGTTGATATCGGTGATATCGTTGGTTTCTACGGTTCAGTTAGAAGAACTCCTCGCGGAGAATTGACAATCAAAGCTCAATCTTTGAAAATCTTGTCAAAATCACTTCTTCCTTTGCCTGAGAAATTTCATGGTTTGACTGATGTTGAAACAAAATATCGTCAAAGATATGTCGATATGATAGTGAATGATGATGTTAAAAAGACATTCCAACAAAGAAGTTTAATCATCCAAAAAGTTAGAGAATATCTTATTAATAAAGGTTTTATGGAAGTTGAAACTCCAATGTTGCACCCACAAGCAGGCGGAGCTAACGCGAGACCATTTATCACTCATCACAATACATTAGATATGGATATGTATTTGAGAATCGCACCTGAACTTTATTTGAAACGTTTGATGGTTGGCGGTGTGAGTGAAAAGATATTTGAAATTAACAGAAGTTTTAGAAACGAAGGTATTGACACTCGTCACAACCCTGAATTTACTATGATGGAATTGTATCAAGCTTATGTAGATTATAACGATATGATGGAATTAACAGAAAATCTTGTTGCTTATGTCGCTAAAGAAGTTCTTGGTACAACCAAAATTACTTATGGTGAAAATGAAATCGATTTGACTCCGCCTTGGGATAGAAAGACTATGCTAGGTGCTGTTGAAGAGGCTACAGGTATTGATTTTAATAAAATTGAAACTGTGGAAGAAGCAAAAGAAAAAGCAAAATCTGTTCACGTTGATGCTGATGATTGTGACAAATGGGGACAAGTTGTTGAAAGGGTATTCGAAGAAAAAATTGAACCATCATTGATTCAACCAATTCATATTTACGATTATCCAAGAGATATTTCACCTCTTGCAAAAGTTCACAGAGACAATCCTAGATTGACAGAACGTTTTGAAACTCGTGTAAACGGTTGGGAAATTTCAAATGCATTTTCAGAGTTGACTGACCCAATTGACCAAAGAGCAAGATTTGAGGCTCAAATGGCTGCAAAAGCTGCCGGAGATGAAGAGGCTATGCCAATTGATGAAGATTATATTTGTGCTCTTGAACATGGTGTTCCGCCAATGGGTGGTTTAGGTTTAGGTATTGACAGATTGATTATGTTGTTGACAAACTCACCATCAATCCGTGACGTAATCGCATTCCCAACATTGAAAAAAAGAGATTAGTTTATAATTAAATATTAAAAGGCGACTTTGAAATTTCAAGGTCGCTTTTTGTTTGAAATTAGTTTATTATGTTATAATCAAACTATGGAAGAGAAAAATTTAAAAATTTCAATAGCTCATTTGTATCCCAAATTATTGAATTTGTATGGAGATATGGGGAATGTCATAACTTTGGTTAAACGCTGTCAGTGGCGCGGAATTACTGTCGAGTTTGAAAATGTAGATATTGGTGATTCGATAAAAGACCATGATTTATATTTTATAGGTGGTGGGCAAGATAAGCAACAAGAAGAAGTTGCACAGGAATTATATTCTCACAAGGCTGAATTAACTGCACAGCGAGATGATGGCGCAGTATTTTTAGGTATTTGTGGCGGATATCAATTGTTTGGGCATTATTATCAACCGCACGACAAGGATAAGCTTGTTGGTCTATCCTTGATAGATGCTTATACCGTCGCAGGGAAAAAAAGATTTATCGGTAATGTCACTGTGAAAACGGATTTTCTTACTCCAAATACTCTTGTAGGATTTGAAAATCATAGTGGTCTTACTTATTTGCAAGGAGAAACAGTGCCTTTAGGTATTGTTTCTGTAGGTAATGGAAATAACGGAAAAGACGGATTTGAAGGTGGAAGATTTAAAAATGTTTTTGGAACATACTTGCATGGTTCTCTTCTTCCGAAAAATCCTCATTTTGCAGATTATTTGATTAGTTTAGCTCTGGAAAAGCGCTATGGCGAAAAAATAGAATTGTCTAAGTTGGATGATACCTTGGAATACTCTGCCCATGAGTCTGTAGTTGGAAAGAAGTATTAATTGCGCTTAGCATTTGAATTGGTACGGTTTTTAATCCTTTTACAATGACAATACCCCAAAGTCATGTCATTAATAAAATCAATAATTAATCGGAAAGAGGTTACTTAGATAAGTAACCTCTTTTATATAATTTGTTTAATATTTGTCGATTAGCTTAATGCCATCAAAGCTTTTACTGAGCGGGCATTTTCTTTAACTTCTTCATCAAAACTTTCAGAAGAAATGGCATCTTCTAAAACTTTCATTGCATGTTCTTTATCTTCCAAAGAAAGTAATTCGTTGATTGTACTCATAGCTACAACAGTAGACATATCGTTAATGCCTTTTCCTCTGTTGGAGATTACTACTGATAAAGAATCAGGCTCATTTCTTTTTACTAATGCGCGTGATGTTAATTCTCTAACTTCATCAATAGATGAGTTTGTACCGATTTCTTCCAATACTGCTACAGATTCAGGGTTTGGATTGATAGTTAATGACTCAATAATATCACTTACTCTATTGAAGTTCTTGTTGTTTTTCATATTGTTATCCATTCTTTAATCCCCTCCTACGCAGCCTTTGCCATATCTGCTTCAAGAGCTGATAATGCTTCTGTCAACATTGGCTTAACCTCTAAATGAGGATTCATTTTAGCCATCTTAGAAATTTCTTTTTCACGGCTGTTTATGAAGAAAGATGAAATATCTCTTGTTAATATTTCTTTAGCGCCATTAAATGAAACTTCTTTGTTTCCTATTTCTTGGATTTTGTGCCAAGTATTGATTACGCTATCTTTCATTCTGTTACCGAAAGCTACGATTGATTCAATACCTTCGTAGAATTTGTTACCAAAATCACTGATAGAGCCCACAAAAGTTGAATAAATTCTTTTTGAACTTGCTGAAATTTTGTCGCTCATGTTTAATTTTTCTTTTGCAGTGCTTGAAACAAAACTATCTGCGTTTAGCACATTTTTTTGAAAATTAGATGCTGCAAAAGGGTTTGAACTTCTAGCCACTGTTTTTTCTGTTACGCTCGTATTAAAAATACGGTGGCTTAACTGATTAATTCTTTCAATTGCTGACATATATTAAACCTCTTTCTGTCTATTAACATACATAGTCTATCAATCATAGGTATTTTATAAATCCACCTTTTGAATGATTTGTGTTAAGATATGAATATGGAATATAAAAATTTAGAAGAACTGATAGAAGTTATTAGAAGACTAAGAGCGCCTGATGGATGTCCATGGGATAGAGCTCAAACACATTCATCTTTGCGTCCGAATATGGTGGAAGAGGCTTATGAAGCTGTGGATGCAATAGATGAGAATAGTATGCCACATCTTCGCGAAGAATTGGGAGATGTTTTATTGCAAGTGCTTTTACATTCCCAAATTGCAAAAGAAGAAGGTGCTTTTGATATTGAAGATGTTGCAAAAGAGTTGAAGGATAAATTAATTCACCGTCATCCGCATGTCTTTGGGCACAATGATTCAATAAAAACAGCAGAGGATGTTAAAAAAGCATGGGATGAACTAAAAGCTGAAGAAAAAACTGAGCGAATTTCAGCAATGGATGGATTATCTCGCGCACAAGCAGCTTTGATAGCTGCACAAAAGATTTCTAAAAGAGCCGTCAAAACAGGTTTTGAATGGCCAAATGAAGAATCGTTGTATGACTGCATAAAATCTGAGTTTGAAGAATTTAAAGAGGCTAAGCAGGAGGGAGATAAAGCTCATATGGAAGAGGAAATGGGCGATATTTTCTTTGCTGTTGTAAATTTGGCTCGTTGGAATAAAATTGATGCTGAGCAAGCTTTGCTAAAGGCAAATAAAAAATTTGAAAAACGTTTCAGAAAGATGGAAGAACTTGCGGTAAAACCTTTGAATGATTATTCATTTGAGGAGTTTGATGCATTATGGAAACAGGCTAAAAAAGCGTTGGAGAAATAATAGAATGAAGGATGTACAAAATACTCAAGATACAAGAAATGTTGATATTCAGAAAGTCGGAATTAAGAATGTGGAGCTTCCGCTGATAATTCAACGTAAAAACGCGCATGACAAAGTTGTTTATGCCACAGCACGAGTTTGTGTGTCTCTTCCGCGAAATTATAAAGGGACTCACATGAGTCGTTTTGTAGAAGTATTGAATGAATGGAGAACAAAGAATCTTTTGGGTGTTGATATAAAAGGTTGTTTGGAAAAAATTATTAAAAGACTCCATGCTCAAAGTGGAGAATTAGAATTCAATTTTAAATATTTTGTAGACAAAGAATCTCCAATAACAAAGCTTTCTGCGCCAATGTGCTATGATTGTTCATTTGAGGGCACTATGGATGGGGATGATTACAATTTTATTTTAGGAGTAAAAGTACCGGTAACAACTCTTTGTCCATGCTCAAAGGAAATTTCTGATAATGGTGCGCACAACCAGCGTGCAATGATTTCTGTAAAAGTTTCTTATGATGAAAATGAACATGTATGGTTAGAGGATTTGATTAATTTGATAGAATCTTGTGCATCCTGTCCTGTTTATCCGTTATTAAAACGTCAAGACGAAAAGTTTGTTACAGAGCACGCTTGGGATAATCCTAGATTTGTCGAAGATGTTTTGCGTGAAGTTGTTGTAAAATTACGTAATTACCCTGTGATAAAATCTTTTGAAGTTGACTGTGAGGCTTTTGAAAGTATCCATAACCACTCTGCTTGGGCTTACCAAAAAGAAGGGTAGAATTTATAAATAAAGTTTCTCATAATGACCTGATGTATAAATTTAGGCATTATGGGGCTGGCAGATTACATTATTTATGGTACTTTTCGCCTTTATTGATTTTGAAGGCGCGATAAATTTGTTCAATTAAAATCAATCTTGCAAATTCGTGCAAAAATGTCATTTTAGACATACTCATTTTTAAATCTGCTCTAGTAGAAACGTTTTTTCCTATGCCACAAGATGAACCTATTACAAATACAATTTCTTGTGTTCCATTGTTTGTCAAATCTTTTATTTTTTGAGCAAAATCTTCGCTGGAAAATTGTTGTCCTTCAATTTCCAATGTGATTACAAAGTCAAGCGGTTTTATATTTGATAAAATTTTTTCGCCTTCATCCAGTAATATTTTATCTTTTAAATTTTCATCTTTAATTTCTATTGGATTTAGTTCGACAACAGAAACAGATGCATAAGGAGTCAAGCGTTTCAAAAATTCATCAATTCCGCTTTTTAGATATTTTTCTTTAATTTTTCCTAGTGCGATTATTTTAATTTTCACTTTTTGACTTGTCGCCTTCTATATAAATTGATTGCGTAGGGAATGCAAAATCAATGTTTGCTGCTCTGTATGCTTTAATTACTTCATTAAGGAATTCTCCGCGAACTTTTAAAAATTTTTCATAAGAGCCGGATTTTACGTACCCCCTAAATCTGATATTGATTGAACTTTCACCTAAGTCATGAATTGCAACTGTAAATTCGTTATGAATTTCTTTGTGTGCTATTGCAGTTTCTTTTAGAATTTTTTGAGCTTTTTCAATGTTGTCGTTGTTGGTTGAATAAGTTACTCCAAACATCAGATTAATAAATCTTTTCTTAGCTCTTGAAACGTTTGTAATGACTGCATTTGCAGCTAAATTGTTTGGTACACTAATCAAAAAATTATCTAAGTCTCGAATTTTTGTAGATCGGATATTTATATCTTCAACATAACCTTCGATGCCGTTTACTTTTACATAATCTCCGACTTTATATACGTGGTCAGATAATATTTCAAAACTGCCGAAAATATTAGCCAGAGCATCTTTTGCCGCCATACCTACTGCGATACCACCGATTCCGAAACCTGCAAGAATTGAGGAAACTGAGTAACCTTGACTTTGTAGAAATCCTGTTATTGCAATGAATAATAAAACCGCCTTTAATAGTTTCATCAAAATTGGCATAAATCTTAAAAGTGGAGAATTTGATTCTGTGTTTTTTATTTTTTCTCGCGCTTTCTTATCCACGATGTCTATAATTCTAAATAAAATTATAAGTAAAACAGCATTGATGCCAATAGCTATCAATCCTTTTTCCCAGTTGGGCATATTGTTTCCTCCTGTTTTCTTTTATTATAATTTATAAACTTTTTAATGAAAGATAATGTAAATATTTAGTAAAAATTTTTACTTTTCTCTCATGTCTGCTAAACTTAAACTTGTTATGTTAGTGTTCAATAAAATTAATAAAAATCAGATAAATAAAGTTATAATTTTTGTTATATGTTTGATTTTAGGGTTTGGATTTGCAAAAATATATCAACCGCAGTGGAAAACTGAAAGGTTATATAAACAAGCTTTAAAAGATTATCAAAACGAAAATTATCAAAATTCATATTATTTGTTTTCAAAAATCGGTTATATGTCATCATTAAAACCGATGGCAATCTATCGTCAGGCAATGTGCGCAAAGGCTTTGGGAGATAAAAAATCTGAATTAAAACGTTATCAGCAGTTATTTAAACATTATTCAACTAATAAGTTAGCTCCGGAGGCTAAATATCAAGCAGGACAGATTATCGTTGATGAAAATCCTAATTTGGCACTAAAATACTTTCAATCGGTTTCAAAATCTAATATAGATGATGATTATAAAATAGCCGCAGATTATTACAAGGCAAGAATTGCTGCATCAAAAATAAGATATTCCAACAAAATACTTTCGCGTGCAAAAGTTGCAGGTGTTGAAAAATCTTTTAGGCATTATTTGCAAACTGTTCCGGATGGCAGATTAGCCGTCAGTGTTGCTGTAAATTGGAAAAAGTTTAATCCAAATATTAAATCTGAAGATGTTATTTATCTTGTTAGAGCTTATTATTTGGCAGGGTTGTATAAAGATGCGATGGCATTAGTTCCAAAAGCTAAAACAGATGAAGTTTGGGCGTTGAAGGCATCTTCGTTATACAAATTATATGATTATCAAAATGTAAAAAATATTGTAGAAGAAGGTGTGGTAAAATATTCTGATAACGTTGACGTGTCTGATTATCGACGTGCTGTTGATGATTATGTGAATTTGTATGATTCTCAAGGAGATAAGTTAAAATATACGACTAAACTGTTATCTTTAGCTAAAGGTAAGAAAAAAGATTATATTTGGAACAAGAAATGTTCATTGGTTCAATCAAAAGACAAATTTGTTTGTTATCGTGATTTATATAAAAATTTCCCAGATGGAGATTTTGCGGAAAATGCTATGGTTCAGGTCTTTATGATAGGTGTTCGTAACAAAAATTATCAAAAATGTAAGGATTTGGCACAAGAATTTTTGAAAAAATATCCTGACTCTAAATTTGTTCCGCAAGTTATGTTTTGGGCAGGAAAAATCGAGCAAACATATTACCATTCGCCAAAATACAGTGAATATTTTCAAAATATCATTAATAATTATCCAGATTCTTATTATGCGTATCGAGCTTATTGGATGTTGAAGGGTGTTCATAGTTCAACAATTCCTGCAGCCTTAGAATTTAAGCCTGTAGAATATCCGTATCGTTATCCCGATAAAAATAGCGTGTTATATCATCTGATTGAGGTTCAAGATTACGATATGATTTTGAAATATACAGATGATGAATTTATAAAAAGTTGGGTAGAATTTCAGAAAGGGAATTATGCTACATCTATGATTATTGCACGAGAAGCGATGGATAAAATCAAAGTAAAACCTCCAAAAACCGATTTGAGATGGCGTCTTGTTTATCCGCAAAATTATTATAAACAAGTTCAAAATTATGCAGCACAATATAATAATAATGATGCGCTAATGATGGCAATAATCCGAGAAGAAAGTTCTTTTAATTCAGATGCTCAAAGTGGAGTTGGAGCGATAGGTTTAATGCAGTTGATGCCTTCTACGGCTCATGATATCGGTCAAAAACACGGTATAACATTTAATACAAGTTATTTGTTTAATCCTGAACTTAATATTAGGCTTGGTAATTTGTATTACTCAACTATAAAGGGGATGTTAAACAATATGGATGTTTCAGCCATTGCTGCTTATAATGGCGGAATAGGCTCTGTCACTCGTTGGAAGTCGACTTTTCTATATAATGATACTGATGAATTTGTTGAGCAAATTCCTTATGATGAAACAAAAAATTATGTAGAAAAGGTGTTTAGAAGTTACTGGAATTATACAAGAATTTACCAAAAGTAAGTAAAAATCATACGTTCGGTTTATTACAATCTTGTGTAAAGTGGTAGAATAAAACTATGAAAAAGATTTTAGTTATATTAACAATTTTAATATGTAATTTAATTATCTCAAATCCGAGTTATGCTATAAAAATAGGTCTGTTGACTCAGGTAGATGAGGCAGGTGTCGGTACAAATGTCAATGGTCGTATGATTGATGTTAATACCAATAAGACTGTTTGTACGTCTGATGCGATGAAAGGTTACGTACTTGTTCCTTACAAAAATGAAATTGCAGTAAAAAGTGGTGGTCATTTTTATTCGTTAGGGACTGCAGCTATCGTGTTAAGACCTGATACAAACGGCTATGTTAGCACTAAAGGTAAGTGGTATCATGGAAAATTGATGGTAAAAAATGTCAATGGTAAGCTTATTGTAATTAATGATGTTGATTTAGAAAATTATTTGAAAGGTGTTGTTCCATCAGAAATGCCTGCAAGTTGGGAATATGAGGCATTAAAAGCCCAAGCAATTGCAGCAAGAAGTTTTGCGCTTGCAAATTTAGGAAAACAAGCTAAAAACGGATATGATTTAAAGGATAATACTGAAGATCAGGCTTATGGTGGAGCTTCAGCTGAAACTAATAAAACTAATAAGGCTGTAGATGAAACTCATGGTCTTGTTTTGACTTATGATATGAAAATTATTTCAGCATATTATTCAGCATCAGCAGGTGGGATGACATCAGCATCTGTTTGGGGTGGATATGCTCCGTATTTACACTCAGTTCCGTCTTTTGATGAAAATGTGAAAAAGAATGGGCATGGTGTTGGGATGTCCCAGCATGGTGCAAATAATTTGGCAAAACAGGGCTATAATGCTTATCAAATTTTGGAATATTTTTACCAAGATATTAAATTTGCCAAACTGAATAATGATATCTAAGTCGTATAAATGTTGACTTTTGGCACTTATATCTACTTGTATATATGAATATATCTGGGTTTTGTCAAAAAGTTTTACCCAAAACCCTTGACAGTCTTTAAAATAATGATATAATAAATTTGTCGATAACACACGTATCTGCGGAAAATGGTTCAGTCCCCGTAGAACTAGGAAGAAGGAGGTTCAGAATGAACAAAGAAGAATTAGTAAAAGAAGTATCTAAAAAAGCAAAAGTTTCTCAAAAAGCTACTGCTGACATCTTATCAGCTACATTAGAAACTATTCAAAAAACAGTTTCTAAAGGTAAAAAAGTTACATTAGTTGGCTTTGGTACTTTTGAAGCTCGCAAAAGAGCTGCTAGAACAGGTAGAAACCCTCAAACTGGCGCAGCTTTGAAAATTGCTGCTAAAACAGTTCCTGCTTTCTCAGCTGGTAAAAAATTCAAAGAACTTGTTAAGTAATTCCATTTAACAAAGAGTTTAAAACAGGCAGTCTTATATAAGGCTGTCTGTTTTTTGTTGTTTGAGAGCCGTTCCATGCTATTACGACGTCGCGCTGTGATGTTTATTCTTTTATTTGCAAAATATTGCTCTTCGTAATGCCATGAAGAAAAACATAACTGTCATTCCGAACTTGTTTCTGAATCTCAAATAGTTCAGTTTATTTTTTTGCAAAATTTGTAAAATTGGAGACCCTGAAACAAGTTCAGGGTGACAGCTTTCTTAGATGGGTATTGGTGAGATTTGTTCTATGTAGTGTGGGCTCACTAGCCCACCTGTAAAATGACTAATATCTAACGACATAGTGTTCAGTTAGAGATTCTGAACAGTATAAAATCTAAGTCAAGCAAGTTGGCAAGACTTTTAATACTTTCAGAATGACAATAAATAATTATAACAATCTTATAAAATCTTGATAACAGGCTTTTTTCGTGATAGGATGATTAACATATAAGAAAAATGGGAGTGAGGAAATAAAATGAAGAGTTCGACAATAAGAAGGTCAACATTATCAAAAGAGTCAATGGAAGTTATTGAAACATTGGCAAAAGAGCAGGAAAATGAAGGTTCGTTAGGAGAATATGTTAGACCTGATGAAGAAGTAGCAAAACAAGAATCTGAATTTGCTAATAAGGCGCAAGAAATTGATTTGTTGTGGCAAAATTTTAAGGCAACTCAGTTTAATTCAAAATCCCCTGCGGCTTATGTTTTGATAGGTTTTCTTATTGGTGTTGTGGCAACATTGGTTATTACATTTTGTGTTGGGTATGCATCAAATAAAACCGTTTCATCAACATTACCTAAAGTTTCATTATTTGGTATAGAAAAAATCTTTACTAATCATAAACAACCGCAAGCGGAAGAAACATTGGAAGATCAGGCTGATAATGCACAAGATATTGCTCAGGATAATAGGGTTTCTGTTCCAACGGAAGAAGAAACTGTTGCCGTTCAAAATAATGCAGTAGAACCAACTGCTAATGTTGATTCTTCAAAAATGAAAAAATATGTTGTTAAAAGCGGTGATACAGGTGAAAGTATTATGAAACATTTCTATGGTTCATATTCTCCGGAAAAAGCTCAATTGATTATGAAAGCAAATAATTTGAAATCTTTGGATAGAATTAATATAGACCAAGAATTGTTAATTCCTATGGAATAGTAGAATTTTGGAGAGCAAAAGTATGAAATTGTTTGGAAAATTTGTATTAGCGACAGTAGCAGTTTGTTCAGTATGCTTAAATGCTTTTTCGATAGAAGATGGTTGGCATAATGACCTCAGAACAAAATTTTTGAACAATGAAGCAGTGATAATGGAAGTCAATATCCGTTCAATGAACTCTAAGGACTTGAACGGTGATGGATTTATCCAAGAGAGTCTAGGTGAAGAACGTGGAACTTTTTTGAATGCGATTGACCGACTTGATGAATTAAAAAATCTTGGTATAAATACTTTGCATGTTTTGCCTATTACACCTGTCGGTAAATTAAAAGCTCTAGGAACAGCAGGTAGTTTGTATTCTGCTGCAGGTTTTGATTCCTTAAACAATGATTTAAAAGATAAAACTTCAAAATTATCACTTGAAGAACAGGCTAAAAAGTTTGTTGAAGAAGCTCACAAAAGAAATATTCGTGTAATTGTTGATGTTCCTGCTTGTGCATCTTACGATTTGTATTTGCAACGGCCGGATTTATTTGTTGCAAACCAAAATGGAGAACCTGTTGTTCCTGCTGATTGGACTGACGTGAGGTTGTTGTCTGTAGGAACTGAAGAAAAAATTGATTCTAACGTTTTTGGATTATATAAAGATTTTGTAGATTATATGATGGCTCTCGGAGTTGATGGTATAAGGGCTGATGTTGCGCATTCAAAGACTGCAATATTTTGGGATAAATTGATTAAATATTCGCGAGAAAAAGATCCAGAATTTTTGTGGCTTGCTGAGTCTTCAGAGTCTTGGCATGAGGCTATTTCTCCTCAAGCAGTTTTTACTCCGTATAACAAGTTGCTAGAAGCCGGTTTTGATGGTTATTATGGTTCATTTTTTAATATAAAAGATTGGAAAAATTCAAAAGAATTAAATCGGCAAATTTCTTCAACTTTGGCTGAAACAAAGAAATTTAAAGATAACAAAAGTGTGATTGGCAGTTTTACAACTCATGATGAAGTTAGTCCTATTTTGTTAAAAGGACCTGCTCTTAGTGATATGATGATTTGGCTCAATGCAACTTTGCCAATTAATTCGTATTTTGTTGATGGTTTTCAAACAGGGGATGATTATTTATACAAAAACGGCAATAAACTTGCCGAAACTTCTCAAACTGATGATGATATGTACTTTACCCATCGCGGGAAAATAGATATTTTTAATTTATCAAGACAGCCTAATGGGAATAATCAAAATTTAAAAAATGATTTTATGCTCGGAAATAACGTAAAACTTAGTGTTTTGCCTGTCTTAAATTCAGGTTCTTACACTCCATTAAAAACAAATAATCAAAAAGTATTTTCTTATATGTTTGAAAATAGTGTAAAAAAAGTCATTACAATTGGAAATTTAGATTTTGAAAATCCTCAAAAAGTTGTGGTAAAAGTTCCAAAATTCAATCCGAAAAAACAAAATCTTTTACCTATAAAGATTTCAACAATGCCTGATGTGAAAAATGGTAAACTTATTTTGAATTTGAATGCTGGGGAAACTGTCGTTGTTATTATTCATGAGCTACTGTAAATTATTTTGATATTTCAATTAGTTCGCTAATTTTGCAATCAAGAAAAAGACAAATCCTTTCAACTGTGTCAAGTGTTATGTTTGTTCGCTTGCCACGGATGATTTCGGATATTTTTGCTTGGCTGATTCCTGTCGCATTGTGGAGTTCAACTCCTGTCTTATCTTTTTCCCATAGTAGCTCTCTTAGCTTAATTTTAATCATACAGTTTACTCCAAATTTTTTACAAATTCTCTAATTGCAGAGGCTTCAATTGTACCCACCACAAAATCAAAGTCTGGTATGATTTCTTGCAGTTCGTCTTTAGTATGTGCAAGCAGTCCTGGAATAATTATTCGACGAGTTTTTATTTGTTCGCGAATATTAAGTTTTTCAAGGGTTTTTGAGACAATATTTGCTGTAAATTTTTCGGCAGACCATGCCGTGAGTACACTCATTCCATCCGCGGGGATAACAATCAGGTAGGATGGAATATTAAGGTTTTCCAATTCATTAGCAACAGCAAAAAATGTTAATGCAAAATTTGTTGTTAAAAATATAATTGAATTTTCATTTGGATTATTGAATTTGTAAAGGTCTGATTCAACTTGCAATGGTTTTTGCGGATCTGTATAGATATTTTGGCGCAGACGCACAATTGTTGAAAATAGACTTTCATCAAAATCTTCAAACACAATCATATTTGCATATTTGCAAATATAATAACTTGCTCTTGCACAAATATTTATTAAGTCGTTATTTTTAGTAATCCAAACGCACATAGGAGATGAAAATTTTTCATCTTTTTCTAAAATTGCTTTTTGTCTTGTTGTGATTAATAAATTTTTTGTATTTTGAAAATCTGAATCTATAATATTTGTGATTGGAAGTTTTTCAAATTCTTCTTGTGTGATTGTAGGAACTGTTGAGTGGATGTTTTCACCGTTGAAGTTTTTTAGGATTATCAAATCGACTTTGAAGTTTTCATTGACGCCCTTTATTTCAAAAACGTTAATGCGGTTAATTTTTTCTAAATAATCTCTATTTGCACAATCTACCAAAACGGCAAATACTGTCCGATTTATAAATGTTTTTTCGTGTCGGTATAAGACATTTTCTCCACCGATTTTAAGTCCGCAAAATTCAACAGTTTCTTGTGCATGTTTTACGCTATGAGCGTATTTTTCTTTAAGCTCGTCTTTTATGTAAGGACATTTTTCAATATCGGTATTTTTCTTCGCAAGTTTTAGCGCAAAAGCCATGCAGGTTGGACAGCCACACTCTTTGCAGTTTGAGTGTTCTTCTTTTTTTGCTGCAGGCAAAAATTTAAAAATTTGAAGACCTGTCATTTCCATTTTAGATAAGCTCCTTGAGTATTTGAATGTTGGATGGAATGTTTACCACTATTATATTTGCACCGGCAGCTATTGCGCCTGTACAGGCGCTCACTTCAATCATTTTGGCTCTTGAATCAAGTTCGCCCCAACTCGGTGGATAATCATCAGATTTAGCCTCTTTAGTACGTAATGATTCTGTCGAAGCATCAGAAAATAGAGGCAAATCTAAATATTTATCTCCTTTTTCGCCTTCAAGTCGAACTTTTTCCATTATGCTAAATCCATATTCATATCCATAACCCAGTCCGCCAATATCAGTGTTCATAATTATTTTATCAAGCGGTAAACCCATATCGGCAGATAAAATGTTTAGTTCTTTTGCTAAATTTATATCAATTGGACTTTTCAATACTGCATAATGTCCGCCCTGTACGATATTGGGGATTATGTGTTTATAAGTTTTGTCGTTGATATTGCCGATTATACAGTTTTTTCTATCCAAATTTTTAGTCAACTCAGGTAGCAGAAGTTTGTCTATTTCATCATCAGAAGTTCCACAAATCATTAGTGGTTTCTTTATTTGTTGCAAGAAACTTTTTAACAGCTCAACTGCTGATGGAATTTCTTCAATAGTTTGTATGTTAAATTTTAAAGCTAAAATATCACAGTTTGAAGAATTTGCATAACTAATCAAATCCGAAGGACTTTCGGATTTGAAATCTTTTTGGGCTATTTCAAAATTTTCCTTCGGATTGAATATGTTTATTTGTAAAGCAAAAAGCCTTGAATTTTTGTTTATATTAAGCTCGTTCACTTTTTACTGTTTCCATAATTTGTTCAAATTCTTTATCATCAATTGTTTCTTTGTCTAACAATTCTTTTGAAATTCTTTCTAGCATATCTCTGTTTTCTGTTAGCAGTTGTTTAGCTAGAGCGTATCTTTCTTCTACAATACTTTTGATTTCTTCATCAATTTCAAAAGCAACTTGTTCAGAATAGTCTCTTTGGTGACCAAAATCTCTGCCCATAAATACGTTTTCTTGGTTCTTGCCGTATGCCATAGGGCCTAATTTTTCAGACATTCCCCAAGCAGTAACCATTTTTCTTGCGATATCTGTTACGTTGATTAAGTCTTGAGATGCTCCTGTGCTTACGTTATCTTTACCGTAAACTATTTCTTCTGCAGCACGTCCGCCAAGAGATACAGCGATTTTTGCTAATAATTTTGCTTTGCTTACGTGAACACTTTCATCTTTAGGTCTTGTCCAAGTTACACCTAGTGCCATACCTCTAGGGATAATTGAAACCTTGTGAAGTTCATTCGCATCAGGTAACAATTTGTCAATTAATGCATGACCTACTTCGTGGTAAGAAGTTAGTTCTTTATCAGCATCAGTCAAGACTTTACTACGTTTTTCAACACCTGCGATTACTCTATCAATTGAACAATCAATATCGTTCATTGTGATTTTTTGTTCACCTTTTCTTGCAGCAAGCAATGCTGATTCATTTAGCAAGTTTTGTAAATCTGCACCTGTAAATCCTGGAGTTCTTTTTGCAAGAACTTTTAAGTCTACATCTTTATCAAGTTTTTTATTTTTAGCGTGAACTTCCAAAATTTGTTCTCTACCTTTGACATCAGGTGCGTTGATATAGATTTGTCTGTCAAATCTTCCGGGTCTTAATAGTGCGTTATCCAAGATGTCTGGTCTGTTTGTTGCTGCAATTACAATGATATTTGTATTTACATCAAAACCATCCATTTCAACAAGCAATTGGTTTAGAGTTTGTTCTCTTTCATCATGACCTCCGCCAAGACCTGCCCCTCTTTGGCGACCTACTGCATCAATTTCATCAATAAAGATGATACAAGGTTGGTGCTTTTTAGCTTGTTCAAATAAATCTCTAACACGACTAGCACCTACTCCGACAAACATTTCAACAAAGTCAGAACCTGAAATTGAGAAAAACGGCACGCTAGCTTCCCCTGCAACAGCTTTTGCCATCAATGTTTTACCTGTTCCTGGAGGGCCTACGAGAAGAACACCTTTAGGGATTTTTGCACCTAATTTCATATATTTTTCACCGTTTTTTAGGAAGTCAACGATTTCTTCTAGTTCTTTTTTCTCTTCATCAATACCTGCAACATCATTAAATGTTGTTTTTACTTTTGAATCCAAAAGCATTTTAGCTTTGCTTTTTCCAAAAGACATTGCTTGAGAGCCGCCTGCTTGGATTGCTTTTATCATCAAGCCAAGTGAAACTATTGCAAATAATACAATTATAAAAGTTCCGATATTACCTGCAAGTTGGTTTGTTTCAGGCGCTTTCTTTACTGTTATATCAGCATCGGATGAATTTAATTTTGTCATTAATTCTTCATCATTTGATGGAATTTGTACTTTGAATTGGACAATTGGTGCTTGTGCGTTATTGTTATCTGTACTCAAAAATGGAGATACAGTGTTTTTTGTTTCTTTTGATGTATCTTTTGTTTCTTGTGCAGGTTGTTCTTTGGGTACTGCAATAAGCATATCATCGTATTTTTCAATTTTTGAGAATTCTTTGTTATCGAGTTTTTGTAGAAAATTTGTATATGAGATTTCAGAGGTTCTTGTTGAAGGACCGGTCATAAATATTGTTGAGATGAATACCAAAACAACAATAGCTAATATCACATACATACCCATTGCTTGATTTTTTTGCATATAAATAACCTTTCAAATATATTAAAACCTTTTGAGATAATTATAACTTAAAAAGGGTAAAAAGGGAATAAGGTAGGGAAATATTTGAGGGTAAGATGTCAGGATTGTATGCTTTTTAATGTTATGTTCCCTAATCATCAATTAATTTAAAATTTTTAGGCAAACGATTTGTTACCTCTGAAATGAATTCTGGAAAAGTCATTCCAAGAGCTTCTGATAGTTTCCAAAGTGTAGAGATTTGCACATCGCGTTTTCCTTTTTCCAGTTGAGCAAGTGAGGTATTTGGTATGTCGTATTCATAGCTCAATAGCAGAATCCCTTTTTTAAGCCTAAGTCTTTTTTCTTTAACAATTTCACCGATAGTCTTTAACAGCAGTTGTTTTTTTGTTTTTTTTAGTTCTTTTTGTTCGCCCATGTTGACAATTTTAGGGTAATATATTATATTGACTATAACTAATAAGATATAGCTAATGAGGTATAATATGGCCAAAAATTCCAAAATAAAATTAGGTTTTACTCTAGCGAAAGGTGCTACGCATCTGAAATTGCTACCGTCAATGGAAAGATTTGGTTTTACTTTGGCAGAAGTTTTAATCACCTTGGGTATAATAGGCGTAGTGGCAGCGAGGACTATTCCTAATTTGATTCAGCATTATTCGCAAGAAGCTACTGTAAACAAATTGAAAAAGACAATTTCTGTATTGAATCAGGCTTACAGGTTATCTTTTGATGATGTTGGAGAACCGGGAGCTGACCAGTTACAAATCACTTCGACCGAATATTTTAATACATATTGGGCTCCATATATCAAAGTCTCTCATTTTTGCAATTATTCAGATTTATGTGGCTATGGTAAAATAACACCATGGACAAATGCAAATGGGACTCAAAACGGTTGGTATGTTGTAGAGCAACGCCTTAGAACCTCTTTTGTTACTCTTGATGGTGTAACAGTTGTATCTTTATTTTCAACATGGGCAGATGATGATGGCGGAAAAGGTGAGAAGAAGAAAAATGTTTTTGAAATCATTGTTGATATCAATGGTCGAGAAAAACCAAACAGATTAGGACGAGATGTTTTCTATTTAACTCGTGTAACTGAAAATGGTGGAGGTATCAGACCTTATGGTTTTGAAAAATCAAATGATGAGATTAATCAAAACTGCTCTAAAACAGGACGAGGTGAATACTGTGCCGAAAAAATACGTCGTGCAGGTTGGAAAATAGATAAAAGCTATCCGTGGAAATAGTTATAGCACTTCTTTTATAGCTGCAATCATACCGTTTGGAGATGCTATATTTTTGCCAGCAATATCAAAGGCTGTTCCATGTCCTGGAGAAGTTCTTACAATATCAAGCCCAATTGTCATATTGACAGTGTTTTCTCCTGCTACAGTTTTTATTGGAATAAGTCCTTGATCATGGTAGTTTGCAATATAGCAATCATATTTGTCCTTAGTGTTTTTTAAATAATTTTTAGCTGCATCCACAAATAATGTATCTGCAGGAAGTGGCATTGTAATATCAATTCCTGCGTTTTGCAATTCTTGTACAGCAGGAATCAAGATATCAATTTCTTCCCTTCCTAAAATACCATCTTCACCTGAGTGAGGATTAAAGCCGCAAAGTGCAAACTTAGGATTATTTATACCAAATTGTTTTTGGAAAGTTTTTACAAGATTTTTAATTTTGGTGACAACAACATCTTGAGTTAATGTAATTTCTTTTAGCGCACAGTGTCTTGTTAATAACAAAACTCTGAAACCATTTGCTACAAAAAGCATTTCCGCAAGTTGGTTATCATGCGCTAAAAAGTGTTGCAACACTTCAGTTTGACCGTTGAAATTGTGACCAGCCAAATGCAGTGCATTTTTTGCAACCGGTGCTGTGACAATGGCTTTTGGCTTTAATTCGCAAGCCAATTTTAATGACTTAAAACTAAACTCTCCGGCTTCTTTTGTAACCTGTCCTGCTTTTATATCGTTTTCGTTATACGGAATTTCAATAATTTCGTAGTTTTTATCAAGTTTTCCGTAGTAGTTTAATATTTTTTTATTTGAAATAATTGCAATTTTTTCTTTAGGCAAATTCAAAGCTTTCAGAGCTTTCATCGTAATTTCAGCGCCAATACCGTTTGGGTCACCGGTTGTGATTATAATTTTATCCATACCAAATTACTCTTCGTGTTTTTCAAAATATTTTAAAATTTCGATAAGTGTGTTAACTCCACCAAGGTTTCCTGACTTTGTAACAATCCATTGGTCAGAGTTTGCATTTTTACTTAACGCAATTGCAGGCAAAACCTCATCAATCAGTTGAAGCTGGTTGGCATTTATTGAATTGCAGCATTTATAAGAAGTTTCGCCACCCAGAGTAATTAATACAGCTTTTTTTCTTGCCAAAACTTGAGATGAAAGTTCAGCCAAAAAGTCAGTAATAACATTAGCCAATCCTGATTTTGTTATATCTGCCTTAATAGTGTCTTCAGCAAATCCGTCAAAATTTTTTAATAATTTTGAGGTGTGAACCAGTACGATATTATTACCTGTCAAGTTTGATACAATTCGGTTTACTAAACTTTCTTCAACACCTGATAAGACTGTATTCATATCAAGTTCAATCGGCAGGCATGTTTCTTCATAATCCGCAATTTGTTCAAGTTTATCAATTTGACTTGCCGTAATTTGAGTTGCACTGCCTGAGACAATCAATTTTGGAAGTTTTGGAAGTCGAACCGGCAAAACTTCGCTGTAGTCATTATTCTCAGAAAACCATTCGTTGCTTAAAACTTTTCCGGCTGCAGCTGTTCCGACAGGCAAAATTTTGTAATTAGATTTGCCCATAGCTAGAACGATTTGCTCTAAATCAATTGTAGAAACAGAATCTGCAACGATAATTTTTTTACCTTGGCTTATTAGTTTGTTTATTTCTAACAAAATCGGTCCTGCACCATCCATTATTGTTTTTAACTCAATACATCCGACTAAATCTTTGAGGTTTGCTCCAAGTTGGTTTTGTAACAACGTTGGCAAATGTGATTCCGCAATCGGAGAATGCGGATCTCGAGCCATTTCTGTTCTTTCAATTGGTACACCGCGTAGCAGGTGATAACCGCCGACGGTAATTCTGCCTTCTTGTGGAAAAGCCGGCATAACAAGAGCTGCATCCCAACCTAAAACTTCAAGCATAGACATAACTTCAACCGCAATATTTCCTCTTACTGTTGAGTCAATTTTTTTGTAGAAGAAATCAGGATTTAATTTCTCTACAAAAAATTCTGTAGCTTGCTTAACTTTTTCAAACGCATCTTGTGCTGAAATATTTCGCGATTCTGTCGAGATCGCCCATGCCTGTTGCATATTTGAACAAGCCGGTTCAATTTCTGTATTGAGCAAAATATTTGTATCTGCGCCATTAAGTTTGAATTGTAAAGCGGTATCATTTGCGCCAGTAAGATCATCTGCAATGATTCCGACAGTGTTAGAATTTAATATCATAGTACAGCTTCTTCTGCATCTCTTTTAGAGCCTAAAAGTCTGATTGTGTTAGCTCTGATGTAGAAATTTTCTCTTTCGTTATTAGTTGTTTTATCTACCCATCTGTTATTTGCGATAGCACCATCAATTGCAACAAGTCTGCCTTTTTTTACATATTCGGCAGCAAATTCAGCCTGTTTATCCCAAATTTCGATGTTGAACCAATCAGTAACTTCTGATTTTGTTTTTGAGTCCCATCTGTTTACAGCAACTGAAAATCTTGCTTTTGTTTTGCCTGAATCAAAAGCTTTGAAATCTTCTGATGCATCTCTTCCGACTCTGCCTACTACTGTAACTGTATTCATTATTTTACCTCTTTCGATTATCACAAATATTATCTTGTGTTCATTATATTATAAACATGTAAAACGCTTATTCCCCTATCGCGGATTGTTAAGAAATATAGAAAAGTAAATTGATTAAAAAGTCCGCAATCAACATATAGATGGTAGAAAGGATTGCAGCTTGTGTCGTTGATGTTCCGACTTCTTTTGCTCCGCCTTTTGTTTCATAGCCTTTTGTCGCACAAACTAACGCTATCAATGCTCCAAATATGCAGGCTTTTAATAAGCTTATATAGATATCTTTTGTCGCAATCCATGCCCATGCTGAGGTTGCATATCTTGCAGGGTGAAGATTAATTGTCCCTAATGCTACAAACATTCCGCCCAAAATTCCGATAAATTCCGCAATTAAAACCACCATAGGTACTGTAATTGCTGATGCTAAAATTCTTGGAGTGAAATAATATCCAACAGGACTTATTTTTAGCGTTTTGATGGCATCAACTTGAGAGGTTACCTGCATATTCGCAATTTCTGCTGATATTGCAGTACCTGCCCTTGCACCGATTGCCAAAGCTACAAATCCAGGAGCAATTTCACGAATCATGACGACTGCGATAGTTCCACCGATATAGGCTTCAGCACCTGTTAGCAAAAATTCTTTTGATACTTGGATTGCAATAACTGCTGCCGAAATAAATGCAATAACCAATGATATTGGCAGAGAATCATAGCTAATTGCTGCGGCTTGAGTGATTACAGATTTGAATTTGACATTACCGCCAAATAAATATCTTAAACATTCTATGAGATTTTGTACGCATAAACCTAAAAATTTAATCAAAATACCCTGCCTTTTTACCTAAAAGTATCATGAAAAAATAAATAAGTCTAATGTGGGAAAGAAATGACGTCTTGAAAGAATGACGTTCCCTCGCCCCTAGTGGAAGAGGGGTAGGGAGAGGGGGCAAAGCCTTTCAAACTATTCTTATTGCAGGGGTGCTTTTGGTGGCAAAAGCACCGCAAAACCACCGACACGCCAACATTCACATCAAACTAAAAACTCGTACCATAGCCGAATAACTCGTCACTTCCGTTTCTCAAACAAATTTGGCTTTTGTCGTTTACTCGTTTTGTTTGATTTTGGCTATTGTCGGCTTATTGACCTGCGTGCTTTACTATAACATTGTCATTCCGAACTAAATTCGGAATGGCATGATTTAACTGTCAAACCTACTTTTTCCCACCTGAAATTTTGTTTTTATCCACTGTCGCGATGAATTTTATTGCTTCATTTGATGGAATTGCAAATCCTATTCCGATATTTGAAATATTGTGGTCAGGATTGTATATAGATTGACTTATCCCAATCACTTGTCCTGTAGAATTTAGCAATGGTCCGCCTGAACATCCTGGGTTGATTGCCGCATCTGTTTGAAATCTGTTTTTTACGTAGTCTATTCGTGAGATTATTCCTTGAGTCAAAGTGTTTGAAAATCCAAACGGATTGCCTATAGATAGTACCTTTTGTCCTACTTTTACATTTTCTGAATCTCCAAAAGATACTGTTTCTAATTGCGTTTTAGGATTGATTTTTATTAGTGCAAGGTCTTTGTTTTTACCCATTTGTGCTATAAATTGAGCTTTGTAGGTTTGACCGTTTGATGTTGTAACTTCTATATTCTTGAAGTTTTCGACAACATGTGAACCTGTCAAAATCAATCCGTCTTGAGATACAATGCAGCCTGTACCTGCAGAAACTCCGTCTTTTAATTGTACATCTATTGCAACAATTGCAGGGCTGATTTTTTCGTAAACGGTTATATTTACCTGTTCATCAGGTTCAAAAGAGGCATGAACTCCTGTAAAATTCCCTCCAATTAGTATAAATGCCAAAATTAACAGTAATCTTTTTTGCATATTTTATCTCTCTTTCTATCCAATTATTTTAGTTTTTTTCAAAAAACATATTCTCTGAGGCTTTGTTTTTGTGGTTAGTCTTGAAAATATTAAAATATTAATGTATAATTCAGAAGACGTTAAGTCCGAGAATATAATTAAGGAGAAAATTATGGCAAGAATTGATTCATTTAAACACGCTTTGGAAGAAAAACGTGCGGTAAAAGTTATCGCAGGTATTGATAACTTTGATATTGAAAACATTAAAAAAGTTGTATCTTCTGCTGAAACTGCTCATGCATCAGCTGTTGATATTTGCTCAAGAGAAGATATCGTTAAAGAAATTCGTTCAATGACAGATTTACCTTTGTTCGTATCTTCAATCGTTCCATCTGAATTAGTTAAAGCAGTAGACTTAGGTGCAGATGCTATTGAACTTGGTAACTTTGATGTTTTATACAAACAAGGAACTTCATTTGATGCTAACGATGTTTTGGCATTGGTTGAAGAAACAAAAGCTTTGTTAGGCGACAGAGAAGTATTCTTCTCAGTAACAATTCCTGGTGAAATTTCTACAGCAGACCAAGTTGCACTTGCTGTAAAATTGGAATCTATGGGTGTTGACCTAATCCAAACAGAAGGTCACTATGTTTCAGATTCTAACTTGTCAGGTGCAAGAGCTTTGATGGATAGAGCTGAATTGACAATCTCTAACACAATTGAACTTGTTAGAAATGTTGAAATGCCAATTATGACAGCTACAGGTATCAACCCTACAACTGCTCCATTTGCATTCGCTGCAGGTGCTTCAGCTATCGGTTGTGGTTCTTGTATCAACAAATTGTCTTCGAACATTTCTATGATTGCTACAATTTCATCTCTAGTTGAAATTGCTAACAAAAATGCAGTAAAAGTTAGAGCATTTGTATAAGTTTAAAAGTTTTAAACTAAAAGAGGGCAACTCAAAACATTTTGAGTTGCCCTCTTTTTTTGATTTTAGTCATGCTGAACTGCGGATTTTGGCAAGTGCGCTGAGTGAACGAAGTGGAGTCATGTTATTCTTCGATAAATATTGATTATATTTACTAGACTTTTTAATCCATTACTCTGGAACATATTCAAAAATATCCTGAATTTTGCAATCCAAGGCATAGCAAAGTTTATTTATCGTTTCTAATTCTATTGTTTTGGTTTTATTGTGGTAAATTCTAAACACTGCAACGTGGCTCAATCCGGCTATTCTCGCCAACTCTGCCATATTTATTCGCCTTACTCCCATCATTATAGACAATTTGTTTTTAATCATAATGAGAGTTTAGCATTTTAGAAAAGTAGTTGATTAATATTAATCTTACGTATAATATTATTATATATGCGTATAATAATATTGTAATACTGTTTAATATAGGAGCAAATATGAACAAGATTAAATTTTTATCAACTAAGACACATTTTGGGTTTACTCTAGCTGAGGTTTTAATCACTCTTGGTATTATTGGGGTGGTTGCAGCAATTACAATTCCTACATTAAATCAGAGAAACTTTGAAAAACAAACTGTCAGCAAGTTGAGAGAGACTCAATCTATTATTTCTCAAGCTGTCAGAATGGCAGAACAAGAGCATGGAGATGTTGACGGTTGGGGCTTGACCGGTCAAAATCCTCAATCTGCAATAATTATTGCAGATAAATTAAAGCCGTATTTGAAGCTTGCGGCAGATTGTGGCATAAATGATACTAGTGCAACTTGTGTGACAGATAAAGATTATAAGCAATTGAAGGGGACTCGTCATGGTGATAATTATGCAACAATGCGTCCAGATTGTTATAAAATAGCTCTTCTTAATGGTACTTCAATTTGGTGGAAAGGACCGCAGGATGATTTTAGAAAAATTACCTTTTGGATAGATGTAAACGGACCAAAACAGCCAAATACTTATGGTAAAGATTTGTTTGTATTTTCTTATGAAAATTATTCTATCAGACCATTGGGCGCACCAGATTCATATTCACCATGGGATAGGTCTTGTACAAAGACAGGAAATGGCTGGGGATGTGCATTTTATGTTCTGAATAATCAGAATATGAACTATTTGCATTAGAGAGCTATGTTGCCAGTCATTCCGAACAACTAGAAAATTATATGCTCAGGTTTCGCATAAATTTTCTAAGTTTTCAGAATGAGTGGAATATATCTCTTTCAGTGATTTTTCAAAAATTCCATGTGTGTTGTATAATATTTTCTGCAACGAGGCGGAATTATGAATGCAAATAAATATGCAAGTTTAGATAAATTAAAAATCGGTAAAGATGCAATAATTACATCAATTGAATGTGAAGATAGAGCCTTGCGCTCACATATTCTTGATATGGGATTGACTCCTGGGGTCGAAGTAACATTAGTGAAAACTGCTCCAATGGGTGACCCTTTGGAAATCAGGGTTCGTGGGTATGAATTGACTATCCGAAAAGCAGATGCTGCCAAGATTAAAATAGATGATATCCATGATGCGCATGAGTGTCCAAGACGCGATACTGATTATGAGTTTTCATTTGAACATTCTCAAAAAGGGGAAGAGGTTTCGTATGAAACACGTAAGGTTAATAAAGGTGCAATTAAAACAAATTTAAAATTGGCACTGGCAGGTAATCAAAATTGCGGTAAAACAACTTTGTTTAACCAGCTTACAGGTTCAAATCAGCATGTCGGAAATTTCCCTGGAGTTACGGTTGATAGGACAGATGGAATAATTATCGGGCACAAAAATGTAACAATAACAGACCTTCCTGGGATTTATTCATTGTCGCCATATTCTAGTGAAGAAATTGTTACGCGAGATTTTATTTTGAGAGAAAAGCCTGATGGTCTTATCAATATTGTTGATGCGACCAATATTGAACGAAATTTGCTTTTGACAATGCAGTTGATAGAATTAGACGTTCCGATGGTTATTGCATTGAATATGATGGATGAAGTTACTGAAAGTGGCGGAAGTATTGATATTAATGCGTTGGAATCTGTTTTAGGTGTTCCTGTAGTCCCTATTTCTGCATTAAAAAATCAGGGTATTGATGAGCTTGTGGAACACATAATAAATGTTGCAAAATTTTCTGAATATCCTAGCAGGTTAGATTTTTGTCCTGATAACGGTGGAAAAGAAAGTGCCGTTCACAGATGTATTCATGCCCTTATTCACCTTATTGAAGATCATGCAAAGGCTGCAAATATTCCTGTTCGTTTTGCAGCATCAAAACTTGCTGCAGGTGATTCGTTGATTTTAAAAGAGTTGAACCTTGATACAAATGAAATAGAGGCTTGTGACCATATTGTAGAACAAATGGAGGCAGAATCAGGGTTAGATAGAGAATCTGCGATTGCTGATATGAGATTTACCTTTATAGAAAGACTTTGTAGAAAATTTGTTTTTAAACCGCATGAAACAACTGCATATAAACTTTCTACAAAAGTTGATAGATTATTAACAGGTAAATACACTGCAATTTTATCCTTTTTAGTCATTATGTCATTGATATTTTATCTGACATTTGGACCGTTGGGTACTTGTTTATCTCAATTGATGGAGTTTTTAATTTCTACAATAACAAAATTTGTTGATAGTTCCTTTACTGCTTACGGTTTAAATCCTGTAGTACATTCACTGATTATTGACGGTATTTTTGCAGGAGTAGGCAGTGTGCTAAGCTTTTTGCCGGTAATCGTTGTATTGTTTTTCTTTTTATCAATTTTGGAAGATTCCGGTTATATGGCAAGAGTAGCCTTTTTTATGGATAAGTTATTGCGAAAAATTGGTTTATCAGGTAGAAGTTTTGTTCCAATGTTGATTGGTTTTGGATGTTCAGTTCCTGCAATCATGTCAACAAGAACACTCCCATCAGAACGTGACAGAAAAATGACAATTTTCTTGATTCCGTTTATGAGTTGTTCCGCCAAACTACCTATATATGCCTTGTTTACGGCTGCATTTTTTAAATCAAATCAAGTTGCCGTTGTTTTGAGCTTGTATTTGACTGGTGTGATTGTCGGAATAGTTTTTGCATATATTATGAAATTTTTTGTTTTCAAAGGAGAAACTGTTCCATTTGTAATGGAGTTACCAAATTATAGAATGCCAGGATTTAAAAATGTGTCAAGATTGATTTATTACAAGGCAAAAGATTTTATGACAAAGGCTTTCACTATTATCTTTTGGGCAACTATTATAATCTGGTTTTTACAAACTTTTGATACAAGATTGAACCTTGTGACTGATTCTGCTGATAGTTTGTTGGCACTTCTTGGTAATTTAGTTGTTCCAATATTTAAGCCGTTGGGAATTTCAGATTGGCGAGTTTCAACAGCATTTTTGACCGGTTTTATGGCAAAAGAAAGTGTTGTAAGTACCTTGACTGTACTGTTGGGCGGAGATGTTGCAAAGCTTCCTGAAATGTTTACCAAATTGACAGCATTTGTATTTTTAGTATTTTCATTGTTGTATACTCCTTGTGTTGCCGCGATTGCAACTGTCAGACGAGAGCTCGGAAAACGTTATGCTGTGTTGGTTTTATTTGTTCAATGCTTAATCGCGTGGATTGTTTCATTTTTTGTATATCATATAGGTTTGCTATTTGGTATGTAGAAATTTTTAAATAACACAATGGCGCCAAGATATTTATCTTGGCGCCATTGTGTTATTTTTTATATTATTTTTGTAACTGTTTATATAAGTTTATTTCTTTTTCGCTAAGTTTTGCAGGTAGTACAATTTTTACTCTTGCGTTTAAGTTGCCGTAACCGCCTGATTTTTTAGGTAAGCCTAAATTTTTCAATCTAAGCATTTTTCCGGTTGACGTCATTGGAGGTATTTTTATTCCAATGTTGCCATGAAGAGTGTGGATTTCTTTTTGACACCCAAGGACAGCTTCAGGTGGAGTGATTTCAATATCTTTTGTTAAATCAGAACCCTTAATTTCGTATTCAGGGTCTTTTGGTGTGATAATCAAGTATAAGTCACCTGTTTGTCCGTAAGCATCTGTCTTACCTTCGCCTTTAAGTCTTACTTTTTGACCTTCTTTAATTTCTTTTGGTAATCTAACTTTGATAGATTTATTTTCGTTTATGATACCTGTGCCGCCACATGCACTGCAATAAGCTCCGCCACCGGGGCATTGAGTGCATTTTCTCATGTCATTAAATTTTACGGTAATTGGAGAATCGGAAAATAAATCTTTTGCTGTCACATTCAAGGTTTTTGTGATATCTAAATCTTCAGATTTTGGTGCTTGTGCTCTTGTACGAGTTCCGCGTTGTGCCCCACCATAACTTCTTCTTGAATAGGTTTGTTGACCGCCACTGTTAAGGTCTCCAAAATCAAATCCTGAAAAACCTCCGCGAGCTCCGCCAGTAGCTCCACCCATCATATCGCCAAATAATGAGCTGAAAAAGTCAGAGAATCCGCCCATATCTTGACCGTTGAAGTTAAATTGTTGGTATGCTCCACCTTGACCACCGCCAAAGTTGAAGTTCTCAAATCCTGGAGGTGGTGTGTAATCTGCTCCGCCTTGCCAATTTGCGCCCAAACTGTCATATCTTTGACGTTTTTGTTTATCGCCAAGAACTTCGTAGGCTTCGTTTATTTCTTTAAATTTTGCTTCAGCTTCTTTTGTTTTATTTACATCAGGGTGATATTTCCTTGCAAGTTTTCTATAAGCGGATTTGATTTCGGCTTCTGTTGCATCTCTTTTTACACCCAGTGTTTCATAATAATCTTTGTATTTCATAATTCAAAATCTCCTATTCTAATGATAATATAAAATAGGAGATTTTTTGAGTTTTTTAATTATTTTTTAATGAATTAATAAGATTATCTTTCTTGCATTTTTTCGCTCATTTGTTCAAGATTATTTTTGAACAATTTTATAAATTCTTTTGAATTTAATTTGTCTAAAATTTCAGCTTTGTTTCCTGCTGCAAGTGTTCTTGTAGATTGTAATTCCATTGTCGGATGTAATAAATTCATTGTTAAAAAGTGCCTGTTAAATTTGTCTGGAGTTTGCTCTACTGTTAAGCCAAAAGCTTTACCGCAAATGTTATCAAAAGAATTTCTGATGCTTGCATTTACGTTTCTGTATTGATGGCTGTCAGAAACATAATTTTTAGCTTCATCTGATAGCTTTTTTACCATTTTAACAATTTCTTCTTCCAAGTTCATTTTTTTTACTTCCTTAGTCTTGATTATGCCCATAACTGCGTTTGGGTTTGCATTGTTAATGTATTTTATCATATTTTCTCCGATTAGTCTATAAGTCTTTTATGCAACAATTTTCAAATGTTGTTGGAAATTCAATTTTTTAGCATTTTGCTCAGCATCATCAATATTGTGAAGTTTAATCATATTTTCTTCACTCAAAATTTGGTTGAATTTTGCCGGTAATTTTGGTTTTGAAGATTTGATACCAAGTTCAATATCTCTATAATAATCATAACATGCACTCAAATATTTGTTGTAGTCGTCATAATCTTCCGGTGACAACTTTTTAACAGCATCTTTGTAATCATCATAGACATGGCTTAATGTATTTTTGCCTTGTCTTGAATCGTAAGCCATATGTTCAACTTCGCCAAATGGACCTTTACCACGAATTTGAATTTCTGCCAAACTTCCGTCTTTTAATACTGCGTTAAATTGTGCTGTAGTATAGCCTGATGCCTTAATAGCTTTGTTCTCAAGTGGAGTTAATGCACCTTTAAATCTTGCAGTTTCAGGTCTTGTAATGATATCAAAATAGTTTCCGGTAACAGCTTGCATTTCTTTAATTTGTGTGATTTGAGAGTCGGTGAAATACGGAATTCCGTCTGCACCTGTATAGTTGTTTAGTTCTGTAATTTTTAGCGGCGTGATATTTTTACCGTTTTTTAGCTGCGCTATAACTTCTTTACTAATACCTGATTTTTCAATTTGTTCAATTGTTGTAGCTCCACTATTTATAGCAGATTGTAATGATGAAACCATGATTTGATTAACGGCAGGAGCTGATTGTTTTTCTGCAAGGGCTAATTTTACGGCTCTTGAATATTTTTGAGCAACTTTCATTTCTTCGGCTGATAGTGCTTCTTTGGAGAAGTATTTTTGCATGATTTTTTGTTCTTCAGCTGTAAGATTTCGGTTTTGAATTTTCAAAGTCTTTAAAGTTTGAGTGATATCTTTTGCTGTTAAGTTTGGCATAAGAATTCTTCCGCCAATTGCATCACCGATTAATTTTGATGCAGCAGCATCAGACCTGATAACTTTTCCTTTTTCAAGAACTTTCTTTTCCAGTTTTGAATAAATTGAGTTTGCGCCTTTTGAACGTACGCTCAATTCATATCCTTTGAATATTGAACTGATTTCTTCTTTAGCTGCTCCAGCTACTTGTTCAAAGCTTTCAGCAAGTCGAACTGAAATGTTTCCGAGTTCAGCTTGACCAGCTTGGTCAATTTTGCCAGTTAGAGCGTTTTTATAAATTCTCAATGTCGGTTTTGTTTGATTTATTGTGCTTGGAGCAAATGGAATTGAGATATCAGGTTTAACCTGAAATTCAAAATTATGCTTGCTAAAATCAAATATTTTCTTTCCTTGTTTAAATCCTAAAAATTCTCCATTTACTAAAATGTTTGGTTTGACTTTAGATTTACCAAAGCCAATTACAAGTTTTTCACCTGTTTTAGCAACATTTTTAGCAATGACGCTTGTTAGTCCCATGTCAAATCCCCTTTATTTATCCCCTATGTTTATATAAAGTATATTTACTTTTGAAAATTGCCTAAATTTAAAAAGAGATATTACAAAAATGTAATATCTCTTCCGTTTGCATATTAGTACAGTGCAAAGTCTTTATTATTTAAGGCTAACTTTTACAGCAGGTCCTTTTTGTTCAATTTCAACTTTGTTTTCTCTAGCTAACCAGCCAAGACCTAAATCAGCAAAGTTTCCTTTTAAATCTAATTCTTTTTTCATTTTTGCAAAAGAAGTTGTTCCGTTTTGGTGTAAATAGTTATAAATTTCTCCTGCAGAAAATCCGATTTGTTCTTCTAATGTTAAATTAACTCTTTTAGCCATTTTTGATTCCTCCATGATTGATTGTTCAAGCTACACTTTTTGTCGACATAAGAATGATAGTTTATTTGGTGACACTTGGCAATCATTTTAAAAATGTAGTTTTCTTCTGATTTATGCTAAAATATACAGCATAAGGAGTATTGAAGTTGCTAATTGAGGGAGACATTTCAACAAATAAAACAGATTTGCTTATTGAAAAATATGCAAGTCTTTTAAATAGTGGAATTAAAGCTTCAGAAATTCTTGTTTTGGTTCAAAATTCTACCTTGAAAAATTCTTTTGTTGAAAAAACTCTTGAAAAACTGACGATAAATTCGCTAGAAAAAATGCAGGTTCATTCTTTTTTCTCACTTGTATATAATACAGTGTTAGACAATTGGGCATTTTTGGAGGATAGAAATATCTTTGATAATCCTGTAATTTTGCCGAATTTAGCAGGATTAGAGGTTTCTCAATTTATAATGAAGGAAATTTTAAATCAGGTTAAGTTTAAGGGATATAATTCAAGAATGTCTTTGTTGCACCAGATTTTTAGACGATATTCTTTAATTGTCCAAAATAATTTGTCTCAAAGTGAAGTTGATGAAAGAGCTAAAATTTTAAAAGAAGGATTTTCAGATGACGCGAATTTAGCAATTAAAAAGTTTTTAAAAAAAACGCTAGAGCTTCGAGATTTTGACTATTTGCGTCAATGTCTTATGTTTAATTTTATCTATAAAAATACAGATTATTTTAAAAATATCAAGTATTTGATTGTAGATGATGCTGATGAATGTACTCCAATTTGTTTAGATTTTATTGAATATCTGTCTAAACAGCTTGTTGACTTTGATATCGCAATTGATCCTCTTGGTTCAAGTCGATGCGGTTATTTGAGTGCAGATAAAAATAATTTTGAGAAACTAAAGCACATTTTCAAAAATCCGCAGATAAATGTTTTAACTTCGGAAAAACAAAAAACTTCAGCAAAAATTTTGTTTGATAATGTTATCAGTGAAAGTGCGGATGTTTTGAATAATTTTACTTATGAATCCTTTTCAAAACGTTCTGGAATGTTAGAAGTTGCTATTGAAAAGATTAAGTGTTTGTTCGCACAAAAAGTCCAACCTTGTGAAATTGCAATAATTTCTCCTGTAATTGATGAGATGTTGAAGTTTGGGCTAAGAGAAAATTTGAAAAATAATATCAATTTAAAATATCTTTCAGGTAGTGAAAAGTTGATACAAAATAGGCTTGTTCAGGCAGCTATAACAATATTAAAACTCAATACCGAATTAAAATATTCTTTAAGTGAATTTGATATAAGGGTTATTCTTTCTGAATTTTTGCAAATCCCATTAAAATATTGCGCCGAAATTCTCGAAATTTTTCATCAAAGTAAAATTCTGCCCAAATTTGAATTTACAGATTCTGAATATAATGAAAGGTATAATATTTTTAGAAATCTTGTTGAAAATTTGTCAGGTTCATCATTGAAAATTTCAGAACAAGTGGTTCAAATTTTTAACGAATTATTAACTCTTGCTCCATTAAAACATGAGGAGCTAAACAAATTTAATTTCTTTTTAAAACAGCTTACAGATTTTGAAAATATATTTGGCAAAAATTTTAATTCAAGAAAACTTGATATAATTTTGCAAATCGAAAATTCAATAATTGCAGAAAATCCGTATTCTGTTTTAGATGTTGAACGTAATGATTTGGTTGTTTCAACTCCACAAAAAATTATAGACAATCATATTAAAACGAAATATCAAATATGGTTGGATATTTCAAATTCAGAGTGGATAAAATCTGACACCGGACCGCTATATAATGCTTGGGTATTTCAAAAAGATTGGTACAAAGATGAATACACAATAGAAGATAATATTAGTTTATCTAAAGATAAAAATGCCAGAGTTTTGCGTAAATTAGCTTTGTGTGCGCAAGACAAGGTCTTTTGTTATTCAAGTCTTTTTGATTCAAACGGTATTGAAAATTATGGGGCAATTGAGCCTTATATCGTGGTAAATCAAGAAAATATTGAAGATGAGAAAAATGAAACTCAGACTTTTAAAATTATTCCGCGAGAAGATCAAAAGCCGGTTTTAGAGTATCAATCAGGATTAATGGGGATTTCTGCAGTTCCGGGAGCAGGGAAAACGACGATTCTTCTTGCGTTGATTATAAAACTTTTAGAACGCGGTATAAATCCTGAAAATATCTTTGTTTTAACGTATATGGATTCTGCTGCCAGAAATTTTAGAGAACGTATTAAAAATGTGCGTGAAAATTCTTCAAAACTTCCTAATATCAGTACTATTCATGGATTAGCATTGCGTATTTTAAAAGAAAACGGTAATTATGAAAAGTTGGGATTATCAGGTGATTTTGAAATTTGTGATGATTCACAGCGCGGTAGAATTTTACGTGAAATATCTTCAAAATTGAAAATTGAACAAAAAACGGCAGAAGAATTTGACAGAGGAGTTTCTGCGTTTAAGTTTGGCGGAAGTTGTGTCAGTGGAAATGTTACGGATGTTAAATTGAAAAAGTTTTTGATGTTTTTTAAATTGTATCAAGAGACATTAAAAGAAAATAACCTTATTGATTATGATGATATGTTAACCGGTTCGGTTAAAATACTAAAGGGAAATTCTGATATTTTAGCGCATTATCAAGATATTTGCCAATATATTATAGAAGATGAGGCGCAAGACTCTTCAGGTGTTCAGCAGGAATTGATAACCCTTTTGGCTGGGAAACATAAAAATATAATACGATGTGGTGATGTTAATCAATCTATCACTTCGACTTTTTCAAATGCGGATGTTGAAGGGTTCAGAAAATTTATCACAGAAAACAATAATGTTACAATGAATTGCTCTCAACGTTGTACAAAAGATGTTTGGCAGTTTGCAAATAAGCTTGTAGAGACTTCTTCTCGATATAAGGAAAGTGAAAATTCGTTTTTTAAAATGTTTATGCAGCCTGTTGAAGGTAAAAATCCTCAATCTTATGGTAGTGGTTCAGCTGTTGTTGGTGAAGTTTTTGACACAAGTGTAGAGGAAAAAAACTTTGTACTAAGAATAATAAAAGAAACTTTGTCAAAAAATCCGAATTATACTGTTGGAATCTTGCTTCGAAATAATTATCAGGTTGCAGCTTGGCAAAGTTTACTTGAAAATAGTGGTTTAAAGGTGATTACAAGGAATCAATGTTTAGAACAAAAAGATATTTTTAGGGCGATATTTTCTGTAATGAAAATGATTTTATCACCTTTTGATAATGAAAATATCGCGCAAAATTATTCTATTTTGACCGAACTAGGTTTTTACAAATTTGGATTAGGCAACGAAATTAGAAAATATGAAAATCCTTTTATACAAGTTAATTCAGACAATCTTGAGCATGTTGAACTTGAACAATTTTATTGGGATTTAAATTATTGGATATCATTATGTTATTTGACACCGAATGAACTTGCGATAAAGATAGGTATGCATTTTTTCAAAAGTGAAATAGAAAAATCCAATATTTATCTGATTTCAACTTTGATTAAACGTATATGTATCAAAAATAATTCGTTAGAGTATGCAGTCTCTCGTCTTGCAGAACTTGCCAAAAAGCCAAATCTTAGCGGTTTTAAGTTCTTTTCGGAAGAAGATGAGGATGATAAAAAATTCTTGGCTGGAAAAGTTCAAATTATGACAATGCACAAATCTAAAGGGGATGAATTTAATTTGGTATTTATTCCAGAATTAACTGAAAAAAATCTGCCGTTATCTGTTGGGTCAATCAATTTAAAGTCCTCTGAATTTTTAGAAAATGTAAAAAAACTTTCAAATTCTTATAAACCAAAATCAGAGTTTGAGTTAAAACAAGAAATCTTATCTGAGAATTTGCGATTGTTGTACGTTGCAATTACAAGGGCAAAAAATAAACTTTATATAACTGTAAGTCAAAAATCAAAAACAAGGTTTGGCAAAGAGCAAAAACAAACAGCTAATAAGATGGTATTTGGTGATTTGATGGGGGTAAGTTATGACAAATAGTTTTTCTCCAAATATGTTAAAAACTTATGAACAATGTCCTAAAAAATTCTATTTTCGATATGTCGAAAATGTTAATGTCCCATTATCTTCAACCCCTTTTGAAAAAGGGAAAAAAATCCACGCACTGGCTAATTATTTTTTGCAAGGGGTAAATATCTCTCGAATTGAAACTGCTTTAACTCAAGAAGAAAAAGATGTGTGGAATTTGCTTTTAGGTAATCAATTTTTTCAAAAAGATTATTACAATTCCGAATATCAATTATCTTGTAAAATTGGGGATTATTGGGTTGGTGGCAGATTGGATGCGGTTGTGTTTGACAACGACTACTTTTATGTCTTAGATTATAAAACCGGTTCAATTCCCAAAACTCCTGAATTTGACTATCAAACAATGATTTACTTGCTATCTTTGGATGCACATTTGAATAATTATAGTGGACTTGCTTTTGTTTATATAAATTTAAAAGATAAGAAGAACTATGTTATTCCATTTAATGACATTGCAAAATCTGAATATACAAAACGTATTCTTGAAATTTGTGACAAAATAAATTCAGATGCGGTTTATTTTTGTAAATTACAAAATTGTCAAAGATGTGAGTATTCAAAAATTTGTCCTCGTTCGTAAGTGTTACTTATCTAAATAAAGCATTGACAAATTGGCAGATTATGGGCACAATTAATATAAATTTTGAGGGGGAAAATATGGTTAAAGAAACATACTTACATGATAAACACGTAGCATTGGGTGCAAAGATGGTTGATTTTGCAGGTTGGCATATGCCTGTTCAATATTCATCAATTATAGAGGAGCATAAAACTGTTAGAGAAAAAGTCGGCTTGTTTGATGTTTCTCATATGGGTGAAGTTTTTGTATCCGGAAAAGATGCGACTGCGTTTTTAAATAAAATAGTTCCTCAAAATATAGAAAAGCTTGATTATGAAAAAGCTGTATATTGTCAATTGCCTAACAAAAACGGTGGACTTATTGATGATCTTATTATTTACAAATTGGGCATAGAATATTATTTGGTAATTTGCAACGCCTCTCGTATTGATGAAGATTTGAACTGGATAGTTCGAAATAAACGCGGAATGAATGTAAAAATTGATAACCAATCGCACAATTATTCTCTACTGGCTGTGCAAGGTCCAAGGGCAATAGATTTGATGCGTAAAATGGGCTATAATGTGGAAAATCAAAAATCTTTTACAATAAAACCTGCAATTATTGAAGGTATCAGATTATTAGCATCAAGAACAGGGTATACCGGAGAAGATGGATTTGAACTTCTCGTGGAAAATGAGTATTCTGAATATTTGTGGGATAAAATATTGGAAGAAGGGCAAGAATACGGTATTAAACCAATCGGACTAGGCGCTCGAGATACCTTGAGACTTGAGGCTGCTTTACACTTATATGGTAACGATTTGGACGAAATGACAACTCCTATTGAGGCAGGTTTGTCTTGGTCTGTACCAAAAGATAAGCAAGCTGATTACAATGGAAAAGAAATCATTATGAGCCAAATTGCAAATGGTGTTTCAAAACGTTTGGTCGGACTTGTTATGCTTGATAGAAATATTGCAAGACACGGTTACGATATTTATTTCAAGGGTGAAAAAGTCGGATATGTTACAAGTGGCTGTGTTTCTCCAAGTACAGGCAAAAATATTGCACTTGGGTATGTAAAAAATGACAAAGAAATTTGCACAGGTGCAAAAGTTCAGGTTATGATAAGAGAAAAACTTCATGATGCGGAAATTGTTAAACGTCCGTTTATCGAAAAGAGAAACAGAGTGTAGAATAAATGACAAATGAATTATGAAAAGGAGAATATAGATGGGTTTTAAAGAAGAAATGTTATGTTCAAAATCACATGAATATATTGTAAAAGAAGGCGATAAATATGTAATTGGTTTGACTGATTATGCGATAGAACAACTTGGTGATATTGTATTTCTTGAATTACCTGAGGTTGGTGATGAATTCAAAAAAGAAGATACATTTGCTAATATTGAATCAGTAAAAGCCGCTTCTGAAATTTATATGCCAATCAGTGGAAAAATAGTTGATGTTAATAGCGATTTAGTTGATGCTCCTGAAAAATTAAACGAAGATTGCTATGAAAATGGTTGGTTAGTAAAAGTTGAATCAGATGCATCAGAAGATGAATTTAAGGATTTGATGTCATACGCAGATTATAAAGAAGAATTGGAATAATTATGAAAAACTTTTTAGTACACAATGAAAAAACAAAACAGGAAATGTGCGATAGCATTGGAGTAAATTCTGTTGAAGATTTATTTAAACAGATTCCGCAAAGTGTGAGAATGTCAGCTCTTGAGCTTCCTGAAGGTTTGAGTGAAATGGAAACTCAAAAGCAGGTTAAAATTTTGGCTAAGGATAATCAATCGGATTATGCTACATTTTTAGGCGGTGGAATATATAATAAGTTCGTGCCTGCTTGTATTGCACAAGTTGCGAACAGATTTGAGTTTAATACAGCTTATACTCCTTACCAACCTGAAATTTCACAAGGAACATTACAGGTAATGTATGAGTTTCAGACAATGATTTGTAGATTAACCGGCATGGATATTGCAAATGCTACTGTTTATGATGCTGGGACGGCTTGTGCTGAGGCTATTCTTATGGCTTGTAGAATTTCTAAGAAATACAAAGTTTGTGTGCTAAATTCACTAAATCCTGAATATATAAGGATAATTAAGACATATACATATTCTCAATCTATTGAAATAGATTTTGTAGATGAAATTCCGTCAGAGACAAAAGATTATGCGTGTGTATTGGTTCAAACACCAAATTATTACGGAGAAATATTAACTCCAAGTGCTGTAGATTGTTTGCTTGTCATTTGTACTGATCCATCAACTTTATCAATTCTAAAACCTCCATCAGAGTATGGTGCTGATATTGTTGTCGGTGATATTCAAACTCTTGGTATTCCTATGAATTTTGGTGGACCAACTGCAGGTTTTATGGCTTGTCGTGAAAAATTTATGAGACAACTTCCTGGCAGGCTTGCTGGGAGAACTGTAGATAAAGACGGAAAACAAGCTTTTTGTTTAACTATTCAAACAAGAGAACAGCATATCAAAAGAGAAAAAGCTACAAGTAATATTTGTTCAAATCAAGCTTTGATAGGGCTTTGTTCAACTTTGTATTTGTCAGTAATGGGTGAAAAAGGTTTTAGACAAGCAGGATATTTATCTGCAAAAAATGCTCATCTACTTGCAGATAAGTTGAAAGCAAAAGGTGTAAAAATCTTAACAGATAAATTTTTCAACGAATTTGTTATTGTTGTTGATAATGCAGATGAATTCTTAGCAAATTTAAAAGAACACCACATCTTAGGTGGTATAAAACTTGATGATACAAAGATTCTTGTAGCTACAACAGAAATGAATAGCGAAGATGAAATCGAAAACTATGTAAATTTGGTATAGTTTCTCTTACATAATTACTGTTGGAGATTTTTCAAAGTAGTTAGGAAAATTCTTTTTGTATTTACCTAAATTTGTACAATAAGCCTCTAGGTCCAGCGAAATTCCTTTTTTTAGCGGAGTCGCTTTAACACCTAGAGCTTTGTATATTGAGCGAATAAATACATTAGCAATTGAATCACTTCCTCGCTCCCAAGGTGTTGCATGTGCTATTACCCAGCGAATTTCAGCAATGTTATTGTTAATATCTTCTAAGTGTTCCGGTTTAACGTCCATTTTGACATATTTTGTTAGGTTTTTGTATAATTTGCCAACATAATCATTTGCCATAAATTTAAAAACAAGCATAAAAAAAAGACCTTGTTTATACCAAGGCCTATCCGTTTAAATAAGAAGAGAGAGCTTTATATATTTATATAAAGTATTCTCAATTTGAAAAATTGCTAAATTTATTGTTCTAAATTTACAAAACTTAACAAGAGAAAATGTGCTTAATTTTACCCCAAATTTTGTTTGTGCTAGAATTTCAATGTAATAAAATAAAAAGTTGGTTTTTATGAATATAGATAAACAAAAAGTTATTGATGGTATTAAACAGCTCGTAACACCCAGAGTTTTGGTTGTTGGCGATTTAGCTTTGGATGAAATGATTTATGGTGATGCCGAACGTATTTCACGTGAAGCTCCTGTTTTGATTTTGCAGCACACAAAAACAAAATTGATTTTAGGAGGTGCGTCAAACGCAGCTCATAACGTTGCAACATTGAATGACGGCAAGGTTGGTGTTATTGGTGTTGCAGGTGATGATTATTATTCTGAATTGTTATTTGATACGTTTGAAAAAGCAAATATTGATTGTTCAAAAATTGTTAAAGATAAATCTCGTAAAACAATTGTAAAAACAAGAATTTCAGGTGCGATTACGACATCTATCACTCAACAAATAGTGCGTGTTGATAGGCAATCAAAAGGTCCTATTTCACCTGAAACAGAAGAAAAAGTTATTAAAAATATAGAAAAAGTTCTGCCAGATTATGATGCTGTTATCTTATCAAATTATCATATTGGAACTTTGACAGATAGAATTATTAAATTTACAACAGATTATGCAAATAAGTTGGGAAAAGTTGTTGTTGTTGATGCTCAAAGAGATTTGGGCAGTTATAAAAATGTAACTTCGATGACTCCGAATTTGCCTGATACTGAAAAATCAGTTGGTTTCAAAATTGAAACAGAAGAAGATTTGAAAAAAGCAGGTGAAATTTTATTAAAAGATACTAACGCAAAATCTGTTTTAATTACCTGTGGTGCTGATGGTATGTTTGTTGCAAAACCAAACAATAATTATACAAAAATTCCTGTTTTTAACAAATCAGAAGTTTTTGATGTTACAGGTGCTGGTGATACAGTTACGGCAGTTTATTCTTTGGCTTTGGCTGCAGGTTTAGATTCTGTGTATTCAGCGTTGATTGGTAATGTCGCAGCTAGTCTTGTTGTTCGTCAATTTGGTTGTGCGACAACAACTGTAGAAGAACTTCTAGATGCCGTTCAGAGTATAAAAATATAAGAAGGAGACTTTTTTATGAATAATTTAAAAGAATTTTTTAAAAAATTCCGAATTGTAGATTTTATTATTTTGGCTTGTGTGGTAATAGCCTTGGGTGTAGGGTTTATAACTTATAAAGGTTTTAGGCAAACTGCCGATAAGCAAATTGAAGCTACTTCAAACATTGTGTTTAAAGTTTATATGAGAGGGGTAACCATCTCTGGTAGTGAAATCCCAATTAAAAAGGGCGAAAAAACTTTTATTAGTATCAGAAATGTTCCTTATTCAGATTTGGATATTGTTGATGTTAAGGCAGACAGAAGAAAAATTGTTTTACCTACTTTAAACTCTAAAAAAGTAGTAATCGTGGTTGAAGATGTTTCTCAACCTGACTTGTACGATGTAGTTGTTACTTTGACTGACAAAGCTAAAATTACAAAAGATGGTGCAGTTGTTGGCGGTAACAAAATCAAATTAGGTTTACCTATAACATTGGAAGGTCCTGATTACAAATTTACCGGTTCTGTGTCAGATATCAAAGTAATTGATGCAGTTGAAGATGAAGCTTTGAATAAAGATATGAATACTACAGATGATGTTCAATAAGATTTTTAAATTTTCTCAAGATAAATTAAGTTATTTATACGAAAACAGTTTATTTTTGCAAAATATAGACGGCATAATTTTGCCGTTTATTTTGCTGACTTTTATAGGCTCAACATTTATGAGTTCAGATTCAATTGGGTTCTTTGCTCTAATTGTTATGTTTCTGACGATTGTCAAAATGTTGACTAAACCTAAAGAAAAAATAGATTTCAGCCATTTCGAAATTTGGTTGGTTGCATATTTCATGATTGTTGTGATTAGTTTATTTGGCTCTACTCTTTTTGAGCTGAGTCTAAAGGGCTTTTTTAAAACTTTTGTGTATGTTGGTTTTTATTTTTCTACTGCACAATATTTGAAAACTCACAAAAATCAGGCAGTGTGGTTACTTGCTACAATAGCTTTGTGCACAATGGCTGAATCTGTTATTGGTTTTATGCAAAGTTTCTTGCATTTAGATGAAATTTCTACTTGGCAAGATACTTCGAGATTAAATCCTGAAGATGTATTATCTCGAGTTTATGGAACATTAAAACCTCTTAATCCAAACTTGTTCGGTGGATATTTGGTTTGCGGATTCCCAGCAATTTTAGGTTCGGTATTTTATTTTCTTAATAAAAAATCTTTTAAACTTGCAATTGTATCTGCGATTTGTACGTTGGTGAGTATTTATACAATTTTCCAAACAGGATGTAGAGGTGCATATTTGGCATTGATGTTAATCATTGGATGTGTATTTTTACTTTCTGCAAAATTCTTTTGGAAAACTTACAAAAAATTATATATTTCGTTTATTGGCGGAGTTGTAGCGTTATTTGTGATGGCAATGACTTTTGTTAGTGCATTGAGGTTGAGATTTTTATCAATTTTTGCTATGCGTAACGATTCTTCAAATTCATTCAGATTTAATGTTTACCATTCAGCGGTTCAAATGTTCAAAGATAACTGGTTACTCGGTATTGGTGTCGGCAATAAAAATTTTCGTGAAATTTACGGTTTATATATGAAAACAGGTTTTGATGCCTTGAGTGCTTATAATATTTACCTTGAAACAGCGGTAGAAAGCGGTATTTTTGCTTTGATTGCGTTTTTAGGGTTTTTATTTACATTGTCAAAAGATGCAGTTAGCTTTATCTTAAACTCAACAGACAATGAAAAAATAATATTAGTAAGCGCGTCAGTTATTTCAATTTGGGCAGTGATGTTTCATGGATTGGTTGATACAATCTTTTTCAGACCGCAGTTGCAATTTATGTTTTGGACTTATGTAGCTGTAATTTCAGCTTTGACGACAAAAGATACTAGTGAATTAGCATAAAAATCCGTGGCTGTACATTCCTGGCATCATTCCAAATCCCATACCCATATTGGAGTAAAATCCTCCCATCATTGGCATAGGTGGCATGTAACTGTAGCAATTAAACATCATCCAAGGGTTAATATTTGCAGTAAATAATGCGGTTGTACCGATATAGTTTGAGGTTGGATTTCCATAACCTGCGTATAGGTTTATTGTATTTCCGACAGGATTACCCATTTTTTGCATACCATAAGCTATATCGTTTCTGATGTAGCCGTTTGCCATGTTGCCAAACAAATTCATTGCTGCTGTTTGGGCAGGTACTCCGCTCTGTCTTTGTTGACCGTATGTAACAAGCGATGCTAGTGTTGCATTGATGTTACTCAACGTTCTCATATTATCAGCAAAACCCATAATAATCCTCTTTTTTGTACTCTTATATATAAAAAGTATATACTAATAAAATAATTGCCAAATTTTGCGTTTTTGTAAAGATATGTAAATATAAATTTTTTAAGATTGGTAAATCCGATAATAATTTTTTATACATTCTGGGGATTATTTTCTCTCATTCGGTTTGTAAAATTCATGTATAAAGACTTAGTGGAGTGAATATTATGTTTATTGGAAATAGTTGCAATGATTGCAATAGATACAATCGTTTGGAAATGAAAAATATTGACCAAAATTTGTTACCATGGTTAGAAGATATTATTGAAGAAAACTATAGCCGTATAGAACGAAAAGAGTGGAAAAGCAAGTATAACAGCTATGTTGTCTATGATTACGAACCGTTTTGTACGGAAGGTTTTGAGATAAATCTTGTAATCTCATCACGTGAGTGTTCCTATTTGAACTTTATCAAGTATCTTTATGATGAAAAGGTTTCTACGATTGAGTATTTGAATAATTGTATAACTATATGATAGCAAAAAAGGGAAGAGTATTGACTCTTCCCTTTAGAATGTTGTATATGAATAGTTGATTATTCTTCAGGTTTTTGGAAACATTCTTTGCAGAATACTTCTCTACCAGGAACCGGTTTGAAAGGAACCTGAGTTTGAGCACCGCATTTTGAGCATACAGCATCATACATTCTTCTTTTCTTTCTGTTGTTTTTTCTGCGTGCGGTTCTGCATTCAGGGCATCTTTTTGGTTTGTTTACAAGTCCCTTTTCAGCGTAGAATTCTTGTTCGCCTGCAGTGAAGATAAATTCTTTTCCGCAATCTTCACATACTAATTTTTCGTCTTCGTACATTTTTCTTCTCCTGGTTGTGTACTTTGGTTTTTGTAAACCAATCTGTTTATCACTTTATTGTACACTATTTTCGGATTTTTGCAAGTCTATTTTACAAATTAGTGGTTGAATCTAGCTGAGTGTTTTTGAGTTTTGTGGTTCTCCAGTTGAATTTTTTGAACACCATTTATAAAATCAGCATTTTCTCTTGATATTAGTCTTGCTCTTTTTGCATCAAGTTTTTCTCTTTGCAAAATAGCCTTATCTTTTATAGTAGGTATTGTTTCTTCAAAATCTCCAAGGTCAACTTTGACGATATTTGATCTTAAGTCAAATTCATCTTTTAAAACTTTGATGTAATCTGCAAGTGTTGCTGCATCTTGATATTTACCACATTTAAACCATTTATTGTCAATTTCAATCAGTCGTTGAATGTGTTTTTGAATATTTTCAGGGATATTTAGTTCATTAGCCTTTTGTTGCATTATAAAATCATCAAGCGGAGTATCAGTTTTTATTTCGTTAATTTTTTTGCTTGTTAAAATTGTTACTCTAAATGAGCTTAAATCTTGAGCTGCTTTATCTCCGTTTTCTCTTGCTATTTTTTCTTTGCGGTAAGCAGATTGCGGATGGATATGTTCATCTGTTCCGACAGACGGTTCAAGCAAGCGAAGTCCGACTTCTTCAGAGTCTCTTGTTATTTTTATATACTCTTTGTTTTTGTAATCATAGCGAACTTTATATGGCTGAGAATATTTTACAATGAAAGCTTCAACAGAATTTGCGGATTGTGGTAAATTCTCTGCAACAGCCATTATTTTGGCTTTTCTATGCTTATCTTTGATATCAATTTTACTTAATTTATTGATGAATGTTTTTCTTGAAAATCTGTTTTCCGGTGGAGGGTTTTGGGCAAAAATTTTGTCAAAAGATTCCTGAATAACTTTTCTGGCTGCCTCAAATTCATCCTTAGGTAGTTCTCTAATCATCAAATTTATTTTGTTTAAAATACCTGATTGTTGTGTAATAAGCACTTTTTCAGCTTTAGCATATTGAAGTTTTAATAAATCTTGTAATTTTAGATTAGAGTGTTTTTTTGATTGATTCTCTAATATTGTAAAAATGCTTTTTTCGGTCGGAAACATGCAACTACGATATTTTTTTAATACCTCAATTGCTAAAGGTCCACGTTTATACATATCTCCGTTATATTTTATCGAGATAATATCTTTTATCGAAACTAAATCAAGTCCGGTGTATGCATCAGGCACTTTTTCTCGTAAAAGTTTTAAAAAGAAATTGTGATTGAATACTTCTTCAAATCTTTTTTCGACTTTTGCAACATTGCCTGTAAAGTTTACATTTGCTGATTTTACAAATGAATCTTGTTGCTCTTCAAGGTTAATGCTTATGCGCTTTTCGTTAGGATACGTTACTGTTTTGTTTGCATAAGTTTTGGGTTGATATAAGTTTGTGATTCTAGAAATTTCCATGTCACTAATAAAACTCATAAAAATATTTTTTGCTAGTATTATCCCATTGGAGGTGGTTGAATATATAAAGGCTTAAGTTCTTGCCATTTGCATTCTTGCATTTTTAATTTTTCAAACGCAAGCTTTGCAAGAATTTCGCCCAGTTGGTATTCTTCTTGTTGATATGATATTCCGCCAAGTTCTTTTTGTAATTTATCATCTGTAATTAAATAATAATCTTTTTCGGTCAATAAATTTTTTATTTCTTCTAGTTGAACTGCTCCGTGGATTTTACCATTATAAAGAAGGTATGCACTATTTTTTCTTGCATCAAGTGCAACCATTGTTGGCTTTTGTGTTGGATTAATTTGTTCAAGAATTTCTAAAGATGAAATACCACAAGCTTTTATATCAAGTTGTTGAGCCATCATTCTAGCTACTGTTGTGCATGCCCTTATTCCTGTAAAACTTCCAGGTCCTACATTTGTGCCGATTGCATCTAAGTCTTTTGGCTTAATGTTATTTTCGTGCAAAATATCTCTTATTGTTGAAATCAAAAATGCTGAATGATATTTGTTATCTTGGTTTGTAACTATTTTTGATTCTAAAATCTTATCATCTTGTGCCAATGTAACATACATTTTATCTAAACATGTATCAAATGCTAATATTTTCACTTATCTTAGTCCCTTTACAATTTCTGTACAAATTTTTCCAAAGCCTTCAAAAGAATATTTTCTATAGTCATTATCTTCGTAGGTTACGTTAATTTTTATGTGGTCAAATGGAAATTCGTTTTGAGAAAACTCCGCCCATTCAACAAATGTCAACTGTCTTCCTTCTGAGTATTCGCGAAGTTCATCAGTGATAGTTTTGACACCTTCATTTTCCAATCTATATAAGTCAAAATGATACATTGGAAGTTTACCGCCATGGTATTCATTAAGAATTACAAAAGTCGGACTCGTCACTTTTTCTTCTATTCCGATAGCTTTTGCAACCTCTTTTACAAATGCAGTTTTTCCTGCTCCGATTTCTCCGTACAAGTTTACAAAACAGCCGTTAGTTTCAACCAGTTTAGCAAATTTTTGAGCAAGTTTTTTTGTATCATCCAAATTTTTACAAATTATTTCAATCATAATGAATTACTACCTTATTTCTTCCAGTATTCTTCGCTTCATATAGAGCTTTATCAGCTTTCTTTAATAAATCTTCGTCATTGTCATCAGATTTCATTTCGTAAATTCCAAGACTTAAAGTAACTGAAATTTCTTTTTTCTCGCTATCCGGATTTACTTTTGAAATATCGATAACTCTGCTTTCAATTGTTTTTCTCAAACGTTCTGCAACCATTTTTGCTTCTTCAATTTTTGTAAACGGTAATAGTATTGAAAACTCTTCACCACCGTATCTTCCAGCAATATCGTATTCTCTTAGCTGTCCCCTGATTACTTTTGCAATTGTTTTTAGAACCAAGTCGCCAACTGCGTGTCCATACGTATCATTTACGCTCTTGAAAAAGTCAATGTCGGTCATAATTCCGCATAATGGTGCATTTTGACGTTTTGCATTGGAAACTTCTTGCTTGATACGTTCTTCTAGTTGCCTTCTGTTATAAAAACCTGTCAAAGCATCAAGTGTTGCGTGTTTTAAAATTTCAGCGTATACATTTGCTCTATTTATCGTAGTTGCAATTTGAGATGCCAATTGAGTTAAATAATCTGCATCTTTTTCTGTTATTTGCTCATTTGTACTTTTTGCGGCTAAAATTCCGACATCTTTTCCTTCACTTTTTAGAGGTAAAACTATAGTTTTTTTATCGTCTGTAAGTGTTTTTTCTGTGAAGTTTTCAATAATTTTTAGAATTTTAGGGTCTTTGCAAGCTGCTGGCCAAGCTAGTGAAATAGAGTCTGAAATATCGTCTCTTAAAAAAATGTATAATAAATAGTCTTCAAAAAATTTATCAATCATTTCTCCAACAATTGGAATTACGTAGTTCAATTCATATTGGGTTTCAATAATTTTAGCAATATTTTTCATTGTATCGTGAAAACTAATATTTTTCTGCATTTTTTCATTAAGAATAATGTTTTGCACTTTTAACGAAATAAATGGCGCTGTATATTTTAAAAATGTTTTTAAGTGTTCTGATTCATTTGAAAAAAATAGGCAGCCAATACTTTTTTTGTGCTTAAAAATCGGATATTTAAGCATAGAAGTTTCTATGTTTTGTGTATTTTTATTGGTGGCATTATAAATATCAATAGAAAAATCTTTTACTCCAAAGTTTTCGGAAAAAAAAGTCCCTAGCGAATTCAGCAGTGACTTTTCACTGTAGCTTTCGTTAAGAACTTTTGAAAGTTTTTCTATTTTTTCAAGCAAATCTAAACCTCTACTTGTTCTGCGATTTCATCCGGAATATCGCAGTTTGCGTATACATTTTGAACATCATCAAGTTCTTCCAATCTTTCGATTAGTCTCATTACGGATGTAGCTGTTTTTAAATCTGAAACTTCGATGTTATTTTGAGGAATTCTTGTTAATTCAGCATTTGTGCTTTTAAAACCTTCAGCTTCCAAACCTTCAACAACAGATTGGAAGTTTTCAACTGATGTAATAACTTTGTAACAATCATCATCTTCAATAACATCTTCAGCATCTAAGTTAATTGCAGCTTCAAAAAGTTTGTCAAAATCTACATCTGAATCAAATTCAATGCTACCTTTTTTATCAAACATCCAGCTTACACAGTTTGTTTCACCAAGGTTTCCGTTGAATTTTGTGAAGATACTTCTAACATCGCCTGCTGTTCTGTTACGGTTGTCAGTCATTGCTTCTAATACAACAGCAACACCACCAGCAGCGTATCCTTCATAAGTCAATTCTTCGTAGTTTTCAGATGCACCTGCACCTGCACCTTTTTCGATTGCTCTTTTTATATTATCGTTTGGAAGACCTGCCGCTTTTGCTTTTTCAATAGCTGTTCTCAAACGGAAGTTTCCTGCAGGGTCTGCTCCGCCAAGTCTTGCTGCTACGATTAATTCTCTTGAGTATTTTTGAAATACTACGGCTTTTTGTGAATCTGTTTTGGCTTTTTTATTCTTGATATTTGCCCATTTTGAGTGTCCTGACATTTTTACCTCTTTATTTTCTGTAATCCCTATGCTCTGATTTTATCAAAAACTTTTTTCTATTTCAATATGGAGAATTAGCACTGTTTGAGTGGATTATTTTATTAATAATTGTAAAAAACACAACCGTTCTGTAAAAAATATTTTTGCTCGGTTTTATAATTAGGAAAAAATAAAATCATTACTAAGGAGTTAAATTCAAAATGAATATTCAGCCGATTGGTGTAAATAATAATTTTTATAATGTTAATAATAATCGTAATAATGCTACAGCACCGAGTTTTCAACATTTAAGGATAATCAGTAAAGAACATTGGGATAAGGATATTCTTGATGCGGTTTGTGAGAATAAAGAAATTAAAAAGTTTGAAAACTATTTGGAAAAGAAACATTCAGTTTTAGAATTAACCATAATGGAAGATTTTATACCAAATAAAGTCGCTAATGAAACTCTTTTTTCAATTATGGGTACTTTTGCCAGAAAATTTAAAATTATGGGTATAAATCAAGAAATTACTCCAATGGCAAGTAAAAAACAAACATTATCTAATTTGAGACAGTTCAAGTGTGACGAATTGATAAAAACCTTTGAAAGAGAAGAAGCAAAGTATAATAAACAATATAAACTTCTTCATCCAGAACATCAAATGCGTGATGTTTTGTTAAGGATAAGAGATGAGCAAAAATCCTTGCTTGATGCCATTTTAGACTTTTTCTTTTAATTTGAGTTTTTTATAAATTTTTTGATAATGAGTCTGTAAAGTTTGATTATTGCAGGATAAAGGCCTGTTATGAAAAATCCTATTGTAATAAATCTTGCAAAAACATCCAAAGCTACAGGTATATGAGAGCTAATAAAAGGTGTAGATTCCCTCATCATAGCGCATATCAACATTGCTCCGATTAAAAAAGTGATGATTTTGGAAATAATTGTTCCTGATTTTTCATCATATTTAATGATTTTTCTGTCAAGTAACCAACCTGAGAAAAATCCAATAGTTAAGGCTGTTTTAGGGTATGAATCTATTTTCATTTTTTGTGGGTCAACGAGGATTTTGCCATCTAAAATATCAATAGGGTAGCTTTTTAAAGCTGTATAAATTGTTAAAAGTACGCATATTACGATTATTCCCAAATAAAGAATTAAATCTCTGTTTTTGCCATCATCGACCCATTTTTGAATTTTAGGTGAGAGAAATAATAAAGTTATTCCTAATATAAACGAAATGGCAACATCTTGTGGGGTGTGTACTCCTAAATAGTTCCTTGAAAATGCGACTAGCAAAATCAATAAAAACATGGAGTATCTTATGATTTTATTTTTCCATAGGGTAATTGCAATTGAGCCGAGTGTGCTAGTTGCAATTGCAGTGTGTCCGCTCGGAAACGAATATCCTCCGGCTGTTTTCATTGCGGATGCCAAAGGCTTAATTCTGTCATCCAAAATCCAAGGACGATAGATGCATGCACTACATTTGATAAGCTGATTGACAAGTAACCCAAATGACAGGTTCAAAAACATCAAAAAGCCGCATTTTTTATCGATTACCCAATAGGCAAGTGCAATTATCAAAAAAGCAATGATAAAGTCTCCAAAATATGTTATATAGTAAAATAACCAGTCAAAAATGCCATGGGTATATTCTCTAAAGTGTTGCAATAGCAACAAGTATTCCAGCTGAGGTTTTAAAATGTTTTCCATAACGTGAATGGTAATAAGAAAACAATGTAAATGCAAATTTTGCATTATTGGGAATGTCGGATTATGGTATTTTGAACTTCTTTTACATATCAAATAGAGCCTATTTTGTTATTCCTCTTGATTAGAAAATTTTTCCATGTCACAATTTCCATAATAAAAATAGTGAGGATTCTATGGGAAATTTTATTAGTGAAAGTTGGGATAAAGTATTAGGTGAGGATGGTATAAATTGTGCTAAAATTGCTTTGGAAAAAGCGTTAAAGGATAAAACTTTTTTTACACCAAATAGGGAAGATATTTTTAATGCTTTTAAATTTACTCCGCTAGATGATGTAAAGGTTTTGATTCTTGGACAAGACCCTTATCCAGACCCTAATGCTGCGCATGGTTTGTCTTTTTCAAGTAAATACAAACGCAGACCACCTTCACTTAAACATATTTTTGAAGTTGCTGCACCAAATCATGAATTTCCGACAAATACTCTCATTGGCTGGGCTAAACAGGGTGTTTTATTATTAAACATTTCTCTAACTTTTGACAAGGAGTCAACCCTTTCAAATAGAATTAAAATATGGAAAGATTTTATCGATAGAATTTTTGACGCAATAATAAATCGCGACAAGCCGCTAGTTGTGATGTTGTGGGGAGAAAAAGCTCAAAAATATAAGCCTGTATTTGAAAATTGTGGTGAAAATGTTTTAGTTTTGACAGCATCGCACCCATCCAGTTTTAGCTTTAATAAAGGTGATGAAAAATTTATAGAGTGTGACCATTTTAATAAATGCAACAAGTTTTTAAAATCTCATAACCAAACAGAAATCGACTGGACAAAGTTGTAACTGTCATTCTGAAATTCTATTAAACAATATAGACTATGTCACCCTGAATTTATTTCAGGGTTTCAAATTGGGCGATTAAGTCTTTTGCCCCCCAGTGCTCTATTTGAGATTCCGAAACAAGTTCGGAATGACTGTACGTCATTTGTGTCATCCTGCATAGGATAAAATTTAAAAGCAAGTTGGCAAGATTTTTAATCCTTTCAGGGTGATGCTTAGCAACAATTGTTTAAACATTATCTTACACCCCATTTGTTGCATTTTTTGAAGCTTTGTGAATTCTTTCAATGTCTTTTAAAGATTCAGGATTTTCAAGACTTTTCAAAAATTCGGTTTTTGCGTAGTGCATAAAACAAGGTTCTTGCGAATATTCAAATTGTGCTTGCAATTGAGATAATATTGCCTCTTGTTCTATTTTTGATTTTAGGTATTTTGCCAAATTAACCTGACCATCAGAGTTATAGTAGCCAATCTTATCAAATTCATTGAAATATCCTTGAATCTTTTTTGTTTGATTGCTGTCTTTTTTAATCAATCCTAATTTATCGATTAATTTATGTCTTAGATTTATGAGATTTTGTGTATATTCTTTTCCCATTTTTTCATAATACGGCTCCAAGTCTTCAAGAGTTCCCTTTTCTAGACAATCTTTTACCATTCTAATGTGGGTTAGGGCTTCAGTGTTATTTGCAAGCATTTGTTCTAATTGTTCCATTGGCAACATTTTAACAGCATTTATTGCAGTTGCTTTTTCTGCATTGATGTAATTTGTTTTCATTTTTTCAATTGCTTGTTCGCCGATTGTTTCATGGCGAAGAACCGCAGTATTTTGTAGAAAGTGTTGGAGTTCGTGGCGAATAAATCCAAAAATATCCCCTTTTGAAATTTTTAGGTTTTGCATTTTTTGCATATCAACAACAATCATATTTGTTGTTGGCATGTAAGCGCCAAGTGCATCTCCTTTAATTTGAGGCACTCCTGAAAATGGTGGTCGAATATCTGTCGATAGTCCTAATTTCTTAGTTAAAAGTTCATAAGCCTGTATCATAAACTCCGAACCTTCAAATTTTGAAATTGATTTTATATCCTCTGCGGTTATTCCGTTTGGAAATTTTCTGGCATAAATATAATAACTAAATGCATTTCGGTCTAATTGAGTCAAGTTTTTTGCAACTTTTGTATTTGGGATAATTGCTGTTAATTCTTGCACAGCACTTCCACCAAAACTAGGCTTTGATGCTGCTTTTGGGTGAAAATTTGGAACAGAATAATTTGAGATTTGCATACACACTCCTATTTTTCATTTTTGTAACACAGGTGAATGTGTGAAATTGTTCAAATTGTAAAGTTCTGTAAAATTTATTTGTTGTATCCTGTTAAATCTTTAATAACTTCACCAGCTATGATTAAGCCGACAACAGGTGGAACAAATGCGTTACTTCCGGGAATTTGGTGTTTTGCTGTGCATTTTCTGACAGTTCCAGGAGGACAAACACAGTGGTATTTACAGCTTATTGCAGTGTCTTCTTTAGGTTTTATCGGAATTTCTTTTGAATAAACTACTTTGACGCCTGAAATTTTGCGCTTTCTTAATTCAGTCCTGATTACGCGTGCAAGCGGACATACTGAAGTTTCTGAAATATCAGCTACTTCAAATTTCGTTGGATCCATTTTATTACCTGCACCCATTGCACAAATTATTGGGACTCCTGCCGCTTTGGCTTTTTCTATTAACGAAAGTTTCCCAACAACGGTATCAATTGCATCCACAACGTAATCATATTGTGAAAAATCAAATTCATTTTCAGTTTGAGGAGTATAAAATGTTTGATAGGTTTTTACATCTACATCAGGGTTAATGTCCAAAATTCTTTCTTTTGCGACATCTACTTTGGGCTTGCCGACAGTTTTTCTAGTTGCAAAAAGTTGACGGTTTAAGTTTGTGATACAAACTTTGTCATCATCAATAATATCAATTGCGCCTAATCCACTTCTAACAAGAGCTTCTACTACATATCCGCCGACTCCGCCTATTCCAAAGATGGCAACTCTTGATTTCGCAAGCTTTTCAATACCTTCATTGCCTAGTAATAATTCTGTTCTTGAAAATTGGTTTAACATTTGATTCTCCTCGATAATTAAACTCTATAATAAAAATAAAATCCCCTCAATAAAAGATTTTTTGTATAATAAAGAAAGAAGGGGTATTATATGTCAGAATATATTATCGTTTTGTGTACTACAAATTCAAAAGATAGTGCAAAGCAAATTGCAAAAACTCTTGTTTCAGGCAGGTTTGCGGCTTGTGTAAATCTTGTTGATAAAATTGATTCTATCTATAGCTGGAAGGGCGAAATCGTTGAAGATAGCGAAGTCTTGATGATAATAAAGACTCAAAAAGCTTTGTTTGAAAATTTGAAAAACAAAATTGAAGAAATACACCCTTACGAAACTCCAGAAATCATTAGTTTTGATATTTCAGAAGGTTCAAAACCCTACCTTGATTGGATTAGTGAAAATACAAGATTTTAGAAAGGTATATTTGAATTTACCTACCGTCAAATTTTGCATCTACAAGTTCGTAAGATATTTTACTTCCTTTGGTATGAGGTACAAAAAACGCATCAAATCTGGAATTATCAGGAGAATATCTTGATAAAATATTTCTGATTGTTGCGCGAGCTTTGTCGTGATACATTCTTGCAGCAACCATACGTTCCCATTCTGATTCATTTGCTGCAAATTCTTTTGCTGTGGTGTAATCCATGCCGGCAAAATCAGCAATTGCATCTGCACGATTTTTTATAGTTCTATTTATGTCTTCAATTGGTTTAGCTGCATTTTCTACGATTTCGGCAGATTTACCTGTTAATATATATGTATCAACATAGCCAAGACTATTTGTGTGGTAGAATGATCGTGTATAAGGTCTTTTTCTGTAGTCCGAGTCACGGTTGTTGAAAAATCTTACAATACGTTCGCGTAACGCTTTGCTTTGCGCAGTTTCTTTTGCTTGTTTTTTACTCTTTTGTGCGGAGTTATAATCTTTGTTTAACCAAGTTATAATTTTTCTTTGGAGTGATTTTATGAGTTTTTGAGACCTTACTTCGTGGTATGCGCCATCATCAAGTTTTACATAGTATTTTGTCGGATGTATTGCTCCAAATGAAGTTCTTGGTGAGTATTGAGTGTTGTAGGTAGAAATATTATGAATTTGCATGTAAAATCCTTTAGAATTGATTTCAATGACAGTATAAAAACTTCTAAAAAAATATTTTGCTATTTCGTTAAAATTTTGTGCGTAACAGAAAGTTACAATTGTAAAATTAAAAGTGTAAAATTTTTATGAGTATGTTAGATTTGAGTGTGTATTATTGATTAAAGGAGGTTATATGAAAAATCTTTTAAAAGCACTTCTATCAGTTGCTGTTATTGCAATTGGTGTAATGCCGGCTTTAGCTTTCCCTGATGTTAGTAAAGATTATTGGGCGGCATCTCAAATCAATTTGTTATCAGAACAAGGTGTAATTGTTGGTTATCCTGATGGAACATTCAAACCTGATGCAAATGTAACAAGAGCAGAATTTGCAGCAATGGCAATTAGAGCACTTGGTCAACAGCATACAAAAATTGCTCAACCTATCACTTATGCTGATGTTGATGAAAATTATTGGGCATATCAAGATATTCAAAAAGCTGTTTATTTTGACTTGATTTCAAATTCAAAAGAAAATGACTTGTTTAGACCGGAAGATTCTGTATCAAGAGCAGAATCTCTATCCGTTGCAGTTAATGCTTTGACTACAGAAACAATTAGTCCTGATAAAGCAAAAGAAGTTATTGAAAGACGATACATTGATGCAAATACAATTCCTGAATGGTTCTTGATTCCGGCAGGTAAAGCTGAAATTTTGGGCATGATTGTTGTAGCTCCATCTGCTAAAAAAGCAGCACTAGAGGCTGATAGACCAGCAACAAGAGCAGAAGTTGCTGCGATTTTGTTCAAAATGATGGAACAAGCAAAACTTAATCCAAATGCAAAATTAGCAGAAGCTATGAGAAAGAAAACAGGTGAAGGTTTTGTTATTGATGATGCTACAGTTCAAGGTAGTGTTGGTACAATTCCTGCAGGTACAGTTGTTCCTGTAAGATTAAAAACTTATATCAGCTCTCAAACTTCTGAAGGTGGAGCTATGTATACAGCTGCTGTTCCTCAAAACTATGTAACTAAAGATAAATATATTTTGGTAAGAGAAGGTGCCGGACTAAGCGGTCAATTGTTGGATGTTCGTCCTGGTAAATATTTTGTAAGAAATGGTGTTTTAGTTTTGAAAAACGCACTTATTACAACTGATAATGATCAAACAACAGCATTTAATGCAATTGGTGAAATCAAAAAAGATCGTAATTGGTGGATGAAGTTTGTAAGATGGGCATTCAAGGGTGAAAAATTAGAAGTTCCTGCTGAAGGTACTGCTAATATGAAACTTCTTCAACCTTTGAAAATCGACCTTACTAACGGTTGGATTTACGAATAAATCAAAGCAATAGCTTGAAAAGTAAAAATAAGGTGTACCGCATTGGTGCACCTTATTTTTCTGTTGTGTGTACATATTTTGTAAAACTTTTGAATAGCTAATTGAAAAAGTGTAAAAAATACTGTATCATGTGTATGTATTAGTTATATATTTGAGGAAGTTTACTTTGACAAAGATGGATATTAAGATGAAAAAGGGTTTCTCTTTAGTAGAAATGATGATTGTTATGCTTTTGATTGCGGTTGTATTGGCAGCAAGTGCACCAATGATAACAAGAAAAGTTTCAAGGGAACGTTCAGATAGAGTTTTTGATGCATTGAGTTCTGACCCAACTAATGCTGTCGAATATATTAAAGGTCGTGGTCAGCGAATATTTATGAATGGTAGGAAAGATGGTTATGTTGGCATTGTAGAATCCGGCGTAACTATTCCTGCAAATTCAGTTTTGCTTGGAAAAAATACGGTTAGTAATTCTTCGGATGGTGTAGCTGCAAATCTTATTGGTATTGGGTTTGATACAAAGAATGAGTTGGGTTCAGTGGCTATTGGATATCGTGCAGCTGCAAAAGGTGATTCTGTTGCAATTGGTCGAGCAGCTATCAACGAGGGTAATAATACTACATCTATAGGTGCATTAGCACAATCGAAATCATTTCAATCTATTGCTATTGGTTACAATGCTGCAGCTCAGGCAAAAAATTCTATAGCTATTGGTGCAAATTCTTCAACCAGTTCCGATACTTCTTCTAGAGCTGCAGTAAATTCTGTCGCTATCGGACATGGTGCAAGTGTTGCTCCACTTGCAAAAAATTCTGTCGCTATCGGATATGGTGCAAGTGTTGCTCTACTTGCAGAAAATTCTGTCGCTATCGGATATAATGCAGTTGCTGACAAAAGAGAGAATATTGTTTTAGGTACGGAAAATTCAACTGTTTATATTCCGGGAAATTTGATTGTTGACAAAATATCAATTCTTGGAGGAAAACAAGGCGGTTATGCAATATTGAGAGAAAATGGCAAATTGGCAGGTAAAGCTCAATATCAACGTTTGCTATTCCCTGTTTGGTCTCATGCCGGATTTGAAACTGATAAGTTAAGTGGTGATAATGAAGAGTCTTGGAACCGTCATGATAGAAGTATTTACTTTGGGTTAGTGGATGATGGCAACGTTGAATTGGGTGGACATTCTATCTCTACTCAACCTGGTTGGTATCGTGGTAAAAAATATTATGATGCCTATAAGACAGGTTTGTCAGATCGCCGTTTAAAAAATGTTGGTGCAGATTTTACTGCTGGGTTAAACGAGTTAGAACAGTTGAACTTTTATCACTATACTTTCAAAGATGATAAAGACCAAAAACCGCAAGTTGGTGTAATGGCTCAAGATTTACAAAAAGTTTTCCCACAAGCTGTAACTAAAAATTCTGAAGGATGGTTGCAAATTCGTTGGGACGATATGTTCTATGCGGCAATTAATGCGATTAAGGAACTGAATGCAAAAGTTTGTGCTATAGCAAAAGATGTTACAGCTTTGAAGGCTACGGCGGATGAGCACACTCAAGCTTTGGAGGCTCAAGCTAAAACAATTGAGCAGCAGCAGGCTGAGATTAAAGCTTTGGCAGAAAGAGTTGAAAAACTTGAACATAAAAATAAATAAGGATAATAAATAAAGATGATGAAAAAAGCTTTTACAATAAGTGAAATGATGGTATGTTTGGCTATTATGGCAGCGTTAGCAGCGTTGTTTCTGTCAGCAATCAGAGTCAAGCCAAACTCTAATATGGTAATGTTCCGTAAGGCTTATAATGTTACCTCTACTACAATTTATGAAATGATGCAAAGTGCTGTATATTATGAAGGTGGCTCTTTGAGTAATTTAGAAGAATCTTCTGAGATAATTAATGGCGAAAAGCCAAAAGGAGTTTCAAAATTTTGTAAGGTCTTTGCAAATTTTGTAAATACTGTTGATACTCCAAATTGTAGTGTCGGAGATGGTCCAAGTTTTACCACACTTGATGGTATTGCATGGTACTTTCCTCCGAAAACTTCTTCAGGTAACTTTTCAGGTGAAGAACATATTAGAGTGGATGTAAACGGACCTGATAACAATCCAAATTGCCATGAAGGTGATAGCAATTGTAAAGAGCCGGATGTTTTTGATATTTATGTAGCCTCATCAGGCAAATTGTATATCAAAGACGAAATTGCAAAACAATATTTAAAGAACTCAAGAAAAATTTCAAAATAGAGGATTTATGAATTTTAGAAAAGCGTTCACTTTAGCAGAAGTAATGTTGTTTTTGATGATTACTGCTGCAGTCATATCAATAATGTTTGCCACAACTAAGCCTAAACAATATCTAGACCAAAAGGCTGTCAAGACAAAGTATGCTACAGCTTATGATGCATTGAATATTGCGGCTTTTGATATGGTATATAAAGATGAAACAAATCCGTTTATAATAACCGAAGAGGATAAAAATACAGGTAATACAGATCATTATCAAAAACTTTGTAAACAAATTGCCAGTTATGTAAATAATAGTTCAGAGGCATGCAGAATTCCTGCACTATCAAATAATGTGACTTATTTGAAAAATGAAGATGTTGATTTTAAAACCTTGACACCTAATATTGAATCTTTGACGGGCATGAAGTTTTATTTTTCGCAGTTAATTACTGACGATAAACTCCCAGTTGAAGAAAGAAGTTATTATGATGCGGAAACACCTGATTTTACATTACAGTTTTTCATGGTTTATGTTGATGTTAATGGTACGGAGTATCCAAATAGGGCGCACACAATTAAATATGACCAAGAGAAGAAAAAAATGCCTGATGTGTTTGCGTTTGCGATTCTTCCGACAGGAGATGTAATTCCGATGGGTATAGCAGAATATGATGCGAAATTTTTACCTACACGAATTTCGTATAGAGAAAATAAATCAATTTATTTTTCACCGTATTACTCCTATAGGCAAGCTAAACATGCTGCTTGGCATTGGTATTCTCCATCAGATACAAATACAAAGTTCAAAAAAACTCTGTCATATACATATAATGACTACATAAGAGAAATTATGGAGCGTAATGGTACACAGTTGTATAATTTCAACAAGGATAAAATATATCCTGAAACTTATGACAGTGATTTATATCAAAAGTGCGAAATTCCTGCAGGTTCAGCTTTTACTTATTATGACATGTGCGGCTTGGCCTTTGATACTCCAAAATTTGGCACTGCTCACTAAAGGATATATTTATTTTAACAAATAGCTCTTTGTCATTGAGGGTGAGTGAAACGACTGAAGAATCTAATGCGCAATTGGCATTGTTCTATATTTTGTCGCGCGGTTGTGCTTTAACCTTTCTTAAAATAACTTGCAAAAAATATTTTTTTCGGATTTAATATAGATACTCACATCCTCGTAGAGTACGTGCAAATTCATTACTTGCGCAAAAATAAAAGGAAAGGTAAATTCAATTATGGCAAATATTAAATCTGCTAAAAAAAGAGTACTAATCGCAGAAGCTAACAGACAAAAGAACGTAGCTTTCAAAACATCTATCAAAACTGCAGTTAAAAAAGCATTAAGCTTAGCTAACAGTGAAGATAAAGAAGCTTTGAACGCAGCTATTTCTAAAGTTTACCAACTTTGTGATAAAGCAGTTGTTAAAGGTATTTTACACAAAAACACTGCAGCAAGAAAAAAATCAAGATTAGTTCTTGCTATTAAAAAAGTTAGTGCTTAATTGAAAACTCTAAAAAAGTGAAAAGAGGTTCTGTATTTCAGAGCCTCTTTTTTATTTGATAATTTTAAATTACCATTTTTTGAAGATGAAAAATACCGCTAGAATTATAAAGCAAAATCCTACAAGGTAATTCCATTTAAATTGCTCTTTCAAATAAAATACAGAGAAAAAGCTAAAAACAATCAAAGTAATAACTTCTTGTATGGTTTTTAACTGCGCGGCATTGTAGACGCCATAGCCGATTCTGTTTGCTGGGACTTGGAAACAGTATTCAAACAATGCAATTCCCCAACTTACAAGTATTACAATCCAAAGTGGTGAAGTTTTGAACTTTAGGTGTCCATACCATGCAAAAGTCATAAAAATGTTTGAAATTAATAATAAAACGATTGGTGAAATTGCTCTAATCATGCTGTTAAAATCCTTATATATGTGTGTTTTAAACAAAATTATTATAAAACAAATAAAAGTGCTTGACACTAAATATTTTTTTGCGTATAATAAACACACAAGCACTTGCCGGTATAGCTCAATTGGCAGAGCAACGGTTTTGTAAACCGTAGGTTGTAGGTTCGAGTCCCATTACCGGCTTTTTTACTGAAATAACGAGCTTATGCAAGTCTTTCAATTGAAAGTAGGGCGGACTTATCAGAAGAAAGCTTAAACCTAATCAGGTACTTGCCACTGACTCTCAGTAATAAACTCAAGCCCTTGTGGCTCAGAGGTAGAGCACTCCCTTGGTAAGGGAGAGGTCACGAGTTCAAGTCTCGTCAAGGGCATATTTAATGCCTAAGGCAAGCAAATGACAATAGAATATGGGTAGGTGGCCGAGTGGCTAAAGGCGACAGACTGTAAATCTGTTCTCGCGAGAGTACGGTGGTTCGAATCCACCCCTGCCCAAACTTTTAAAAGACCTCGAAAGAGGTCTTTTTTATTGTGCAAAAAGGCTGGGGTAGGATGAGAACAGGATTATGAGGTTTGGCGAGGAGTGAGCTGAGTGCGGAGGAGCTTTCTTTTAGCATTGCAAAAGTTATGTTGATAATAAAAAGCAGAGCTGATAAAATTAGTGACGTGTTGAAGAATATTTATCTAAAATAGGTGGTTAATGAATTCAAATAATGATTCTTATACAAAAGATGTTTACGGTTTTTGGGATGCAATAAAAAATGGTAATTATGTAGACCCAGATTGTGGGGAAAACAGAAGTAAATGTTTGCAAAAACACTTATGTTTATTATATGGTTATAAACCGCTAAAAGGTTTAATTTGCGATATAGAATCTTCTGATGATTATAATTATTTATACCTAAATAATGAAGGAATGAGATTTGGGTGTGATTCTATAGCAAACGTTATGACTCCTCACAATGAACCTATAAGCAGGTATTTATCTTCAACTGAGTTGAAACGATATTATACAATAATGAATTCAATTGGAGGAAAAATAATATTTCCAAAACATAAGAAATCTATAAATCAATATAGAGGTGCGCAGTGGCAGAAATATATTGGCGATAGATTTGATTATACTTTGGAAAGTATAAGACGATATTTCAATGAGCCACCTGAAAAATACGGATGGTATCCCTTGAAAGATGAAATAGAGAATGATAGAAAATTTTTTAATAAATTCAATTCATTTAGTGAATATATTGAATTCTTTTTCCTCGAGGATTTAGTTGATAAAAATGAAAATATAAAATTTTTTCTTGAAGAAAAAAGTGATATTGATTTCAATATTCATCAAGCAATTCCTTCTGATATTGATAAATGGAGATTGTTATATGATAAAACAATTGAGTTTGCTGAAACAAGAACTCTGAGAATAAAGAATAGTAAAAGATATAAATCATTACAACAATATTTATAAAATTTATTACAATATTATTTGTTAATCACAAAATTTATACACTTTTCTTCTGGGGTATTTTTAAATAGAGTTTTTAAAATTTTCTTTTCGTCTATTCTTTTTGAGTAGTCTTCAGATAGTTCTTCAAGTGCTTTTTCCAAGTTGAATCCTGTATCTGCTTCTCCAATTTTTGTTGCATTTTGGATTGGAATATCTGTTTCGCAGATATATTCAATAGGTTCTTTTTTTCGTGTGTAATGTTTTTGGTTGGTTGCGAAATCTCCATTTGTGATGTGGATATTGTTTTCAGAAATTTGACTTCTGCATTTTAATTTACTCAAGTTAAGAGTTTTTGTTGGAATTTTTAAGGCAACAATATTTGAGCCATCTTTTGATGCTTGCATAATAAGACATTTAGCAAATGTTAGTAACTGCTCACCACAATCAATTCCTGTTGTCATCCATCGTTTTGTGAAATTTCTTAAATCAAGCATAAAAATTCCACTCAAATTAGTGCTGATGTCCTCATCGTGATAACCTTTAATGTATCCATCTTTGAGCATTTGTTGGTAATTGTTTTTTGTTGTCAAATGGTACAAATACCTTGGCACATTTCTTTTTCCCAGTTGAGTTCCAACGAATTGACAATTATCCAAGCTATTTGAAATTTTATTAATACTTACCATAAGTCTACCTTACATTATATATGAACAAATAAAAAAAATAAAAATTGCGTAGTAAGAATATAAATAGAATAATGAGGTTAAGCGATATGCAAAACCTCATTATATTTAATCAAATTTAATTTTGGAAATTTCTTTTATATCCGCATTTTTGACAAATTCCGTCTTTAGTTAGTGCAATTCCGCATAATGGGCAACGTTCAATTGTTTTGTGTTCTTTGAATTCTTCAGTAGCTGCATTACCACCACTTGTAAAAGTTATTTTTGAAATGTTTAATTTATCTTTTAATAATTCGTGAACGATTTTAATCATTCCTTCAACAGTCATTGATTCTTTTGTTACGACAACTCGACATTCAGGGTAAGCTGTTGCCAAGTCGGTTTTAAAAGCCGGTCCGATATTTGTATTTTGTGGAGCTCCATTTTTTATGCCTTGTTTTTCATAAACTTCGAAAATTGGCGGTAGTAGAGGGTCGTCTTCTCTTAGAATTAGTGCGTGATCAAAGTTTTGCAGAATTTCCCATGCTACTTTTTTTATCTCATTACATGGAAAAACCATGTTTACTCCTGCATTGATGGAATCTTCAACTTCAATAGTCAGTGTTCCTGTGTGTCCATGCAAATATTGAGCCTCTCCTTTAAAATTCAAGAAACGATGTGCATATTGTAAATCAAAAGTAGTCGTTGATTTCATTATTTCTCCTTTCTATTTTGTTTATCTTAAATTACTGGCTCAAAATTTAAATTGCAGATTTGGGCAATATTAAATTGGACATATTTTCAAAGTAATATTTTCCAAAATTTCTTAAAATTAGTTAGTGTACGAAGATAGGTTGCTTATTTCACAGTATAAATTTATCGAAACGGATTCAGAAGGACTTATGAATTTACATGCTTAGGCTAGAAAATGAATTTTTACTAATTACTTTTTCCAGCGCGGTAGCCACAAGATATATATACTAATGGTAATAGTAGGCTAACATTAAGTTTGTCAACCAATGGTATTTTAGCTAGTGCTAATGCACCAATTCCGTCATCTATATTTGCTAAAGCATCTTTTACTGATAGTTTCCTGTCCGGATATTTATCTTTAGGGTCGGTAATAATGTTTGATAGCGCAGCTGAACCTTGCATTCCAACCATGAGCCCACCTATAACAGACAATATTTTAAATGTTTTTGTGTTAAATTTTTTGCTATTTTCGCAAAGACTTATAGCTCCTCCTACAACCCAAGTTGGTATAGCTGCGTTCAAAAATTGGAATAGTCCTTCTTTTAGTCTATTTTTTTGAATGTCTTTTTCTTCACCTATTAAACCTACACCAACTCCACCAATAATTGCACCGGTTGCGGTGGCTACCATATCCCACATTCCATATTTTAATTTTAATGGATTTTTGATGTTTTGTTTTTTCATCATTAGCATAAGTGGAATTGCCGTACCAACTGTTGAGCCTATCAGTGCTTTTGTTTTGTCTGAATTAGATATCTCTCTGTTATAAGCCCTAGTTCTGTACTTAGCAGCTGTATTGTAATAGTAAGATGGTTTATATGATGTGAATATGTTGTATTGTTGATTATTATTACTAATTGTCATTATCTAAATTTCCAGAATTTTATCTTTTAATATAAAACAATTTATCTATTTAAAGCAAGTGAATAATTATTTTTGCTAATAGAAAATTTTACTATTAAGTTATATTTAGTGTTTATGTTTTATCTATAAGGCAAAAAATATTTTTACATACGTTTAGTTAGTATGCGCATTTTACCTGTTCAATACCAATATGCAAATACTCAACAATATTGTTATAAAAGTACGACAACGCCTAATCAAATTTTGTCTACCAAAAAACAAATATATTCTCAAAATATAAGTTTTGGTGGTCTGTTTGATATTTTTAAGAAAAAAGAAAAAGTCTTTTATAATGAGAAAGAGGCAGCTAGAGTTTTAGAAGATTGTGATATCTCTAAATATTGGCAGCAAAGAGTCCTTTTGCGCCTTGCTCAAAAAGGTTATTTTGATGATGGGCAGTATTACAAATCAATCGTCGATACATTTCCAAAATTAAAGCAAGATGGTTTTGAACTTGATAAGATATTTCAAGATAATTGCTCCAGACCTTTCACTCCTGAAAGTTTTGAGGAATATACTAAAAAACTTTATATGGTGAAAGACTTGGGCTATCCTTATAAATTCATGGATTGTGTAATTAAATCTAATTTACCGGTAAAAGATTTAAAAAATCTTATAGATGTAAGAATTGAAGGTTATAAACAACGCGAACTTTTGGATTATGCTTCTTATTCGTTCTCTGATGATGAAATTGATGAGTTATTTTTTGAAAATCCAAATAGAACTGTAAATACGATGAAAATTTTGGGTAAAAAGGATTTTATTCATACTTTTGCTCAAAAATACGACAATGTGGAAAATAATATCGACTGTATCGGATATATAAATACAAAACATCCATTGTATGAAAGTTTGCTTGAATTGACAAATCCGACTGAATCTGCAAAATATCTCAAAAATCAGGCGAAGATAAAAGAATTGAAAAGTAAGTTTAATGAAGTTGAGGATAAAAATGAACTTATTCAAAAAATAAATGAGTTGACTGATAAAAATAAAAACTTGGTGTCTCAATCAATTAAAGATCCTGTTGATAAAGTGAAATTAGCTCATATTTTTGCGGCTTTGAAATATGATAAGTCGCCAAAGTTGAGATATATTTTGAAAAATTGTAACTTAAAAACTAGAGATGGGCAAAATAAGTTTAACAAATTGATAAATAATCCGATTAGGCAGGATGAAAATGGAAGAATTTGCTATCAATTGAATTTTAAAAACAGTAAATATTTATTGAATTTATATATGGCAGATTCAGATTTTATGGCTAACTATAAAGTCCTACTCTCTAATATAAATAAATATGCCCAAAATCGTACTATAGCTCAAATGTTTGATAGTATGCCTATGAACGAGAATACAAAATCTCAATTTAAAAAATTGGGACTTAATTACAATGTGTGGGCGCATTTTAATCCAAATTCAAAAATCCAAAAAGAAGTTATTTTGAAAAATGAAAATTTGGCTCAATCAGTAATAGATAATATTGAACAAGATTTGACCTCGGATTATTTTAATGATTCTATTCCAGCACAGATGACGGTTTTGAAAAATATTATGGTAGAAAATGGATTTGAATTACGAAAACAAAATGTTGCTAATTATGATGAGATTGGCGAATTTGATGGAACAAAAACCGTTGTAAAATTATTTAAAAATGGTGAGCATATAAAATTTGAAGATTTATCCTTGTTAATTAAAATTATATCTGAGGTGATGAATACTGAAAAATCGTGGACAGCAAAAGATTCTGAGTCTGTAGAAATTGCAAAAAATACATTAAGAAATCACCTTGCAAGTCGTAAAACTGAGATGCGCTCTATAGCAAAAGATATTGATGATAAACCAATGCAAATGACTGTTCGCAAAGTTGATATGAATAACGTTGAATATGCTTTGTTTTTGGGTAATCATGCCAGTTGCTGTACTGCAGTCGGTTCAGGTGTAAATCAATGGACTGCGCCAATTTATGTAAACTGTAAAATGATTTCAGCAATTGAAGTTCTAGATGGTGATATTCCTATTGGCAACACAATGTGTTTTATTGCAAAAATTGATGGCAAACCTGCATTAGTTCTTGATAATATTGAACTTAAAGCTCGATATCAATACAACGATGAAATACGAGATTCCATTATCGATTATGCTCAAAAACTTGCAAAAGAATTAGGTCAACCAAATATGGCTATTTATGCCGGAGCAAATAGACACAAGGTTAATTTTGAGAACTTCCCGTTAGATGTGGAAACTTTCAAAATTGTTGGTTCAAGTGGAAATGCTGAAATGTATTTTGACTTTGATACTGATGCTTATGATATAAACGGCAAAGCTGTTTTTGAAGCCGAATTGTACAAAATTAGGTAGATTATCTATTAAAATACTAGTGTAACCTGTTTATTTTAAGTTTTATTGCTGAAAAATTTGCATAATCTCATGTTTAGTTTATGATGTTAATGGTTAGACTGTCTGATAGGCTTGCCCTAGTCCGGTTCGGATGAGACTTTTTAGCCCGTAGTACAATACATTAAACATAAGGAGAAAACCGATGCCAACAGCATCTATGATTGAACTTTTAGAAGCAGGTGTACACTTCGGACACCAAACACAAAGATGGAACCCAAAAATGAAACCGTATATCTACGGAGCAAGAAACGGTATCTATGTAATTGATTTAAGAAAAACAACTGATTTATTAGATCAAGCTTATAATCTTGTTAGAGATTATGCTGCAAAAGGTAAAAATGTACTTTTCGTTGGTACTAAAAAACAAGCAGCAGAAGTTGTTGCTGAAGAAGCTCAACGTTCAGGAGCATACTTTATTAACAGAAGATGGTTAGGCGGTATGTTGACTAACTTTGAAACAATCAGAGGCAGAGTTAATAAATTAAAAGAAATGGAAGAATTCATCAACAACGGTTATGTTGACAAACTTCCTAAAAAAGAAGTTGCTCAAATGAACAGACAATTAGCTAAATTATCAAAGACTTTGGGCGGTATCAAAGAAATGAGAGGTTTACCTGATTTGATTTTCATTGTAGACCAAGCAAAAGAAGAAATCGCTATCAAAGAAGCTAACAAATTAGGTATTCCTGTTATTTGTTTGGCTGATACAAATGCTAACCCAGATGGTATTGATTACATCATTCCTGGTAATGATGATGCTATCAGATCTATCAAATTGATTACATCAAAACTTGCAGATGCTGTTTTGGAAGGTAAACAATTAAGAGAAAACAAAGCAAATGAAGCTAAGAAAATTGAAAAAATCTCAGCTGCAGATGCCGGAGTTGCTGAAGAAGCAAAAGCATAATTTATTGTAAGACACTAAGGCACTAAGCAGTAAGTATTTTTTGTTAAATATTTATAGCGCTTAGTGCCTTAGTCTTAATAACTTTGTTAGTAGAAGGAGAAAGTATAAATGAATATTACAGCTCAAATGGTTAAAGAACTTCGTGATAAAACCGGTGCAGGCATGATGGATGCTAAAAAAGCATTGGTTGAAGTAGATGGCGATATGGAAAAAGCCGCTGAAATTTTGCGCCAAAAAGGTATTGCATCTGCTGAAAAGAAAATGGGCAGAATTGCTGCTGAAGGTAGAGTGGAATCTTACGTTGATGACAAATGTGGTGCATTGGTAGAAATCAACTGCGAAACAGATTTCGTTGCTAAAAACGATGAATTTAAAACTTTAGCTTCAAATATGGCAAAACATGTTGCTGAAATGAATCCGTCTTCAGTTGAAGAATTTATGGGTTCAACTTGCCCATCTTGTGGTAAAACTATTGAAGATGCTTTGAAAGCTAAAATTGCATCAATCGGTGAAAAAATTACTGTAAGAAGATTTGTTAGATATGAAGGCAATGTTGCAACTTATATCCATAACGGAAAAATTGGTGTATTGTTGAACACTGATAAAAACGATGCTGAATTAATGAACGATATTTGTTTACACATCGCATCTTGTGCTCCTAAATTCGTTTCAAGAGCAGAAATTCCTCAAGAAGTAATTGATGAAGAAACAAGAATTGAAATGGGTAAAGAAGATTTGTTGAAAAAGCCTGAAAATATCAGAGCTAAAATCGTAGAAGGTCGTGTAAACAAAATCATGGCTGAAAGATGCTTGTTAGAACAACCATTTGTAAAAGACCCTAACCAAACAATCGCTCAATTGATTGAAGGTAAATTAGAAATAAAAGCTTTCACAAGATATGAATTGGGTGAAGGTTTAGAAAAACGTCAAGATAACTTTGCAGAAGAAGTTATGGCTCAAGTAAAAGGCTAATTGGCGGATAGAATTTGTTTTTATAAGTTGGCGCGAGATGAAACTCATCTCGCGCCACTTGTTATTATTATATTATTAACAATTGTTAATTTATTCTCAAATATGCGCAATTTATTTTGTATTCAGACTTAAATAGTTATAAGTGTACAAGTAGAAAGGATTTAAAATGGCAGTAGACGGTATTAATGGAGTGAATCCAAATCATAACGCAGTAGTAATTGGAGCAGGTGCAGGTGCTGGAGCTTTAGTTGGTGCAGGGCTTGGTGCAACTTATGGTGTTATGAGCAAACCTTATTTGAATGGAGTTTTACCAACTGATAAATTTATGAGTCAAACTCTTGAAAATCTAACTAAAAGCTCTGATGAGGAGGTTAAAGGTGTTGCAACTTTTGTAAAAGATGCTGTTGAAACTTTGAAAAACGCTAAAACTGGTTCAGATTTAGCTCCACTTTTGGATAAGCCTATTGATAAATTATTAAATGCAATGTCAGGTGAAAACTTCAAAGCTGCAATTGACCAATGTAAAAAAATGGCAGAGGGTGCAGGTGAGGCTATTCCAAAAGAATTACAAACTGTTTTAGATAACCTTACTAAAGATGGTGATATTGTTCAAGTGTTAAAAATACTGTTGAACAATTGGGCGATAAAGTTCCTGCCGAATTAAAAACTGTTTTGGAAAGTATTAACACCAAAGAAGATCTTTCAAAAATCTTGAAAACTTTAGGCGAAATGCAACTTGTAGAACTAGATGTTCCAAATTTAAAAACAGCATTAAAAAATGGTGTGAAAATGTTAGGTACAAGCGCTATGGCTGCCGCTCAATTGGCAAAAGCAGATGGGGCTGAGTTAAAACCTGGGGAATCTGCTGTTGTAGATGCTATTACTTCTGCAGCTCGTTCAATCACTAAATCTACAGCATTGAAATTTGGTGCTATTGGTGCTGGTGTTGTGGGTGCTACTGGTGGTGCTATTGCTTGGGCTTTGAATAAACAGCCGGAAGGAGCTCCAGCTGACGTTGTACCTGCTGATGAAACTCCATCAGAAAATGCATAAATATATTATTTATAATATTTTAAAAAGACAGGGGATTTCCCTGTCTTTTTTATGTGTGAATATGTCATTACGAGGAAAGTTTACTATCAATTGTTGTATTAATTTAGAGATTCTGAAACAAGTTCGGAATGACTAAAATATTTTCCTTAATATTTAGTAATCAAAAATCTGAATTTTAGCAATTATTTGAAGCTTTTTTTGTTAATATAATAGGTGTAGAAGTTAGAAAGGTTTTATTATGTCTGTAGATGGTGTTAATCAAAATTCAAGCAATAACAAGGTAAATCTTTATGCAACTGGAGCCGCAACTGTTTTGGGTGGCGGAATTGGTGCTGGAACCGGATATTTCTCAAAGCCGTTTTTGAATAAAGATAAGGCATCTGATGCTTTTATAAAGAAAATGATTGATATTGCAGATAATAATGCTCCTGAAAAAATGAATGTTCTAAAAAATGATTTCAAGTCAATTATTGACACCTCTGATAGTTTGTCGGAATTGAAAACTCGTTGTTTTGATTTTTATTCCGCACACGCAAAAGATAAAGCGAGTGTGAAAAAGTTTGATAGAACTTTTGAAAATTTAACTAACGGTATGAATTTAAAAGATGCTAAAGAATCTGTTCAAAACTGTTTTGATCATTTTGTAGGTATTCAGCAAAGAAAAAATGCAAGTGGAATTTTTGCCAAAATTTGGGATAGTGAGAAGAAATGTTTCAAAAAGGATTTAATAAAAAATAATCCTGTATATGAAGCGGTTTATAAGGCTGCAAAGAGCATGAAACGTCAAGCGGTATTGATTAATGGTGCAATCAGTGCAGCAATTCTTGGTATTGCGACATTTATTGCAGCAAATTCCGCATTAAAAAATCAGCAAGTTGCGCAAACTGATGCTCCGCAAAAGTAGCTTGATTGTTAAGAATGACAATAAATAAAATCATGTCAATTTATTTCCATAACAAAAAACGAACCATATTATAGAGGTTCGTTTTTGTCTTCTTGTGCTTTTGTTATTTTTATAGTGTTATTTTCGACTTGAATTTTCAGCATATCAGATTCAGGGTCAACATCAATTAGTTCTAATAGTGTCTTGGGCATAAACAGTGCCCAGCCGCTCCCTGAGCGTGATAATTTTTTCTTCATTATTATATCTCCATGTGTTTATCTATACATTTACTTTACAAAATTAGAGAAATATAATATACTTTGATAAAATAGTTATAATGTCATGACAATATAAGGATATAAATATGGGAAAGATTTTAGGAGCGGCAATATTTAAAGAAAATGGTTTTACATTAGCTGAGGTATTAATCACTCTTGGTATTATCGGTGTAGTTGCAGCCATGACTATTCCAACCCTTATGACGCATTTAAATCATATAAAATTGCAATCTCAATTCAAAGAAGGTTATTCGTTACTGGCGCAGGCTGTCAAAATGTATAACGAGGATGAAGAGGCAAATCATTCAAGCTTTATCAAGGCGAAAGAATTTAGTAAATATTTTAAAGGTGCGACTATTTGCACTAGTCAAGATAAAAATGATACTCATTGTATTGGTCGTACGGAACAAGATGACGAAGGGCATGTTGCAGTTACAAACAAAGATTATAAATATACCAATTATGCAAAAAATACTGATTACGTTAGAACAGAGATGTTTGATGATTCTCAATTTTATCTGAATAATGGAATGTTAATTGTTATGGACTTTAATGCTTGGGGTAAAGGTAAAAATCAACTGATAAGTATTGATATCAATGGAAAAAGTTCTAAACCAAATGCTGCAGGGCATGATTTGTTCACTTTTGAGCTTCGTCCAACTGAAAAATCCGGAGGTCTTGAACTCGTTCCAATGGGAGAGCAAGACACTGAAGTCACAAACAAGGATGTATATTGTTCAAGAACAAGTAATAATCCATATAATGGTATAGCTTGTGCTTATTGGGCAATGCAGGATGAAACTTATTTTAAAAATTTACCTTAAACTTTCTTGTTGTAGGTAAGTAGAATATCTGGTGGAAAACTTGCAAAGCTTTCAAATTCCAAATTTGTACAGTCTGAAATATTTTGAACAGCCTTTCCGTAAAAACATGATTTTCCGTTATTGTCGCCTAAGATTTTTGGAGCGATAAAGTGGTAAAGTTTATCCGCATAAGGTAAAAAACTTTCATTAAGAGCTCCGCCAGATTCAACAAGTACGCTCATAACTCCTAATTCGTATAATTTTTTTAGGATATGCTCAATGTCAAGTTTTTTATTTGTGCAAGGGGTTGGGATAAAAGTAATACGGTTATTTGTATTCTTTTTTTCAGGACTACACGCGTGGAACACGTAAATTTTTCCTTGTTTGTATATTTCTCCGCTTAAATCAGTTTTTAATTCTCTATCCAAAATAACTTTGCATTTATGTGCCATTGTCGGATTGTCTGCGATTATTGTTGAAGATGATGTCAGTATCGCATCATATTTTTTGCGGATATTTCGCACTTCATTTCTTGCATAGTCTGATGTTATCCATTTTGAATTATTTGAAAATGTTGCAATTTTTCCATCAATGGTCGTTGCCGTTTTTATTGCGACAAAGGTTCGATTTTGTGTTTTGTTTGCGATAAAAATTTCATTTAACTTTTTACATTTATCTTCAAGTACAGGGCCAATGACTTCAATTCCAGCATCTATTAGTTTTTTTAAACCGTTACCTGCAACAATCGGATTAACATCTTTCATTCCATAAACTACTTTTTTTATTCCCTTTTCTATAATCAAATCCGCACATGGTGGCGTTTTTCCATAATGTGAACAAGGTTCTAAATTTACAACTAAAGTACAATCTTTGGCATCTTCAAGCTTTAGCAGAGCATTTCGTTCAGCGTGGTTTTCACCGTATTTTTTGTGATAACCTGTTGAAATGATTTCGCCTTGAGGATTTAGTATGATACATCCAACAAGCGGATTAGGTGATGTGTCACCTTGGGCTTGTTTCGCCAATTCTATACATTTATCCATAAGTGTAATGTATTGTTGCATATTTGTATTTTATATTAAAACGTGGTAAATTCAAATAGTTAAAAAAGTTTGAAAAAGAAAAGGGGAGAGATTTATGGTTGATTTAAAGTACATCGGACACAGTGCATTTCAAATTACAAATGGTGACAAAGCTGTTTTGATTGACCCATTAGTTTCAATAAATGAAAAATATGATTGGCATAAAGAACCAATTACTGATATTTTATTAACACATGCACATGGTGACCATGTTGGACAAGCTCTTGAAATCGCAAAAGAAAAAGATATCGAAATTACTGCAGTTGCAGAGCTTGCAGGTTATTGCAAGCAAGAAGGTGCAAAATCAAAATCAATCGGCTTAGGTGCTTGGATTAATTTTTCTTGGGGTAAAGCTGTATTTTTACCGGCATTTCATTCTAGCTCACTACCTGATGGCAGATATGGCGGATGTGCGGCAAGCATTTTGTTAGATGTTGATGGCGTAAGAATTTACCATGCAGGTGATACTTGTCTAACTGGTGAAATGAAAACAATTAAAGAATTGTATGCTCCACAAATAGCGTTATTACCAATTGGTGGTAATTATACGATGGATGTTGAACATGCTGCAATGGCTGCAAAATGGCTAGGTGCAAGGACAGTTATCCCTATGCATTATGGAACATTCCCAGAAATTCAAGCAGATTTGGAACGATTTGCAAAGCTTATTGCTTATAGCAACACAGCATGCCAAATCTTGAATCCTGCAGAAATTAAGTAATAATTTAGATAAGAGGTATTATGAACGATATTTTATTTGTTATAGACAGATTAGAGTTGAAGTATTTTGAGTTTAATAAACTTGTTACTAATTTTTGGATGATTAAAAGCTTGTTAGACCGAGATCAGAATGTTTATATTACAACGATTGACATGCTCAAACTCAAATCGTCTATAGCTTATACCTCTTGTTACAAATCTTTTGTCAAAGATAATGATATTTTTTATGATAAAAATAATTTGCAAGAAATGAAAATCAATGACTTTGATATGGTGATGTTTCGTCCAGATCCGCCTGTAGATTTGGATTATATCAATGCAACTTATATTTTTGATTTTGTAGACAAAGAAAAAACTCTTGTCATGAACGATACTACAGCAGTGCGAAATTTCAATGAAAAATTGCATGCTGTTATGTTTAACGATTTGATGCCAAAAAACATCGTAACTTCATCAAAACAAGATATTGTTGAATTTTTGAAAGAAAATAATGAAATTATCCTAAAACCGCTAAATCAGTGTTTTGGCGGTGGTGTTATGTATTTGAAATATGGTGATAAAAATACAGCGGTAATAATTAATTCCATGACAAGGAATGGAAAACAATTGATTATGGTGCAAAAGTATATTCCAAAAGCTGTTTATGGAGATAAAAGGGTATTGATGTTAGGTGAAGATATTTTACCATATTGTGTCCAAAAAACTCCAAGCAATGATGATTTTAAATTCTGTGAACATAATGATGAGCATGTTAAAAAAGCTGTCTTAACTGATGATGAAAGAGAAAAATTTAAACCTGTAGCTAAAAAACTAAACTCAATTGGAATTGGCATGGTTGGTTTAGATGTAATTGATGGCAAGATTATTGAAGTTAATGTCACAAGCCCATGTTATTTTATTAAAGAAATTGATAATCATTTTGGTGTGCATGTTGAAGATACTATGGCGGATTACTTGTTGAAAGCTTTGGATTGTCATAGAAATAAGACATTTAAATCATGCAGTGTATAATTTAACATTAAACAATGTGAGTTAAATAAAAGAGAGATAGTCGTCTGACTACCTCTCTTTTTAATTATTTATAAACTTCGTCTATCTTAAATAGATAAACAAATCATTAAACGCTGTAGAAAATTTGTCGCCTGGCATGTAGTTTGCAACTTCTCCAAAAGCGTCTTCTTCATTTGTGATAGCTTTGTTTGCCATTTCATGGATATCTTTGCAACCATAGTCTTTTTTAGCGCGTTCAAGTAATCCGTTTAAGGCTTGAATGTCTTGTGATTCTGCTTTTTCTCCATTTTTAGCGACTGTATCTGCGAAACTTAAATAAGTTTTAGCAAGTTTCATATCTGATTCATCGGTTTGGGCAAACAATTGTCTTAAACTTCTGCAGTTGTTTTCATTTAAAACTTCAGTTAAGCCGCGTTTAAATGCAGATAATTCTTCTTTACTAAATTCAGTAAGGTGATTTCTTAATTTTGAAGCTATAAAATTCAAATCTTCGGTAGGTAAACCTGTTAATCTTCCGCTAAATGCAACTTGTGAACGTCCGCACATTTCTTTAGGGCCACCCAATTGTTCAGGTGCAGGTTCTTGAGGTTGAGGGTTTTCAACAGGAGGTTCAGTTGCCTTGTGTTGAGGTTTAGCAAATGCGACATTACTCATATTTTGAGTTGAGATAGATAAATTTTCCATTGAAGGTACTCCTTTTAACTACACTGATTCCACTAAGTATTGAAAATAATAATACATGTAATTACAGAAAATTGCGCGGATAACGTCCGATAATTTCTATAATAATCGTTGCATTTAGTGATATCAGTGTATTGTAGCTGTTTGTAACGAAATATTACAAATGTAAAATCCAACGCTTGATTTTTATTTTTGTTAGGGATAACATAATAAATGTGCAGTGAATGCATTGCACCTCAGAAAATTTTATAAAACCAGATACTTAGAAAGTTATTTATCTAAAAACGAAAGTTTTATCAAGATTGAAAGAAATTAAAATTTATCCCTTGACTTTAAAAGTTTAGGTGGTAAGATAAGGAAACCGACAGAGGTTCGGTGAAGGAAATAGTCAATAGCGAAGGGATGTATAATCAATAGCGTTGATTGGAAAATATTCTTCGAACATTGAAAACAGAATAGCTGAAACGAAAGTTGTGACAAACAACAAACTTGTT